>Ga0315284_10017531_pt1 | contig 10158 bp, 19 predicted proteins | sample YL17G09_16_MG_FD_203696 | JGI IMG/M metagenome (GOLD analysis project Ga0315284, IMG submission 203696) | Sediment microbial communities from Yellowstone Lake, YNP, Wyoming, USA - YL17G09_16 | ecosystem: Environmental > Aquatic > Freshwater > Lake > Sediment | place: USA: Wyoming | collected...
GCTGCTACGCACATTATCATTTTATCGGCCAGAGTCTTGCTAAAAAATTGGCAAGGGTAAATAATTTTCCAAGCAATCCAAAGAATCTTTCTTTCGTCATATCCGTCGCTTCTTCTTTTTTCTTTTTATTCATGCGCAAAGTATAGCACAAATTCCTTGACATCTCTTTTTTCTTTTTATTCATGCGCAAAGTATAGCACAAATTCCTTGACATCTCGATTAAATTGGATAAAATATGGATATGAAATCGGATAAAAGAAAATTTAACGACAATGAATAAATATAATATAAAGCCTGGCGATATTATCGCTCATTATTTTGGGATTGAACACGATCGTTTGGAGTATATGTTTATATTAAATTGTTCTTATTTTCCTTTCATACAGGCTTCCCCACGAATAAGGCTTCTTTATTGGAACGACTACGGCATAGCGCGTCAAACAACGCCAAAAATAAAAGATTTCGATCCTTGCATAATTTTAGACAACGAGGGAAATCTTTTAGAAGGATTTTTTAAGTTGACAGGCAAAAGAAATTAGAATATAATGAGCTTCGTACCAAATTAAACAGGAGGATCAAATGTTGATGACGGTTGAAGGAATGAAGTTCCGGGTGAACTGGCAGCATACCAAGACGCATTATGGACCGTACTTTGTTGCGGTTGACAAGGCGACTTACAATCCAATTACGGATCTTTTTCTTGATTCTCGGTCGGCAGTCGAAGCGGTAAAGAGTGTTGATTCGGCATTGTTTACTGAAGCAAAGATCGTGAGGCTTTATCCAGAAACCATGCCTCGCCATCGTGGTCAAACTGTTTGTACAATTGATCTTCTTGACAATGACAGTGTGTTCCAATCGAACGCAACAGTCCGTTGTGTACCGAACGATCTCTATATCAAAGATAAAGCTCGAAAGAATAGTCTGACAAAGGCTGCAGCAACTGTTGCTCTTTGGTTCTCGGATGATGAAGTTGTACAACGGAAGGTTGTTGCCCAGTTTATGCGGCAGTATCACGAGCGAAAGCGAACGGTGTAACAATGCCGAGACAACAAAAAATAACTGCTAGCGAATTTCTTAAGCGGTTTGGGAGAAAGCCGGAGCAAGACGATCTTGAAAGAATTAATTGTCCGAATGCCGGGCTGACTGGACATTGGTTCTGTGGCGTCTGCCCGGATTGCAACAAGCCTCGATGGGAGTGTAGGCATCGTCTTGACATTGGGAAGATGGACGATTGATGAGAAATCTCTTCATCAAAAAGGGGGATCTTATTATTGTAACCAAAACTGATAGTTATCTTTTTGAGCGGCCATTAATTTTACAAGCTGTTGAAAACTATAACGGACAAGATATTTTTCGAGCAATTGTTTTGCAACGAGAAGTCAGTGTGGCAAGTAAGGCATTAAAAGGAATGGGATGGTGGGACAAACAGGGAACAGTCCAAGAGTTTACCAAAGAATTTTTAGTTGCAATTTTTTCTATTAGCAGTTGTAAAAACCTTAGCGCCGAGATTCGGGAGAAGAAAAAGAATGCCAAGAATTAATCCAAACAAATGTGCGGTTCCAAGATGCGGGAGTTCTGACATTGCTATCGTTTATTTGAATTATCCCATTTGCGAACGATGCTGGGAAAAGTATATGGGAGAAAAGGCTACGTCAGGAAATCCGCTTAAAGAGAAATTGGGGATTGTTGATGAAGAAAAGAAGCCCGCCGTTACCAGTTAAACAAGATTATATTTTTTCTATTATGCCCCCGACTCTTCCAGATTGGTTTTGGGTAGGGGTAGAAAAGGAGGGGGTTGTTGCGCCAAATGGAGCCCTAACAATCAAACATAAAACAAGGGGCGGCAAAGGAGAAATCGCGAGAAAGAGAGAAAAAAAATAATGCCAATCTTTGATTACGAATGCCAGAAATGTGGACATGCTTTCGAGCAAGTTGTCTACAAAGTTAATGACAGAATTGCTTGTCCAAAATGTCACTCTATTTGCATTTATAAAATGATTAGCAAAACCAATTTCGTATTAAAGGGCTCTGGATGGGCCAAGGACGGGTATGAAAAAAAGACCTCAGATGAGAATAACGATTGACAAATAAAAAATTAAGAGTATATTTACCATATGATTGAAAAAGATTCCATGGATTGGTGCGGACACGTTGCTCGGCTAGAGAAAGATTTTATGGATTGGGAATATTATTCCAGGAGAGGCTTAAAGCTGATTTTGGAAGTTGGAAAGATTTATTTTACCAAAGACAAGGACGCTCTTTTAATCCTAAAAATCCTTCCCCCTAATAAGCGAGGTCATAAAGTTTATAGATATGTTAACTTATATTCTAGAGAAATCGTTATTATGAACGAATTTATGTTGATGTCGGCTTTTTTTGATTAAAATTATTTTCTTGTTTTGCTGGACACCCCAGTTTCAATGGTATCTTCTTCTTTCCCAAACTCCCCAACACTTGGTCCTTTGCCTGGGAAATAGTCACCATGGTTTATTTCTGTTGATTTTGCTGGAATTTTCTTTAGCGAACCTCTAGCCTTTATCGCATTTGGATTAGGAGTTTTTCCAGGTCCAAAAGGTCCGTCACATTTTGCATTACTTCCCCTGACAGCCGCATCGAAAGGAACACCCTGTGGAGGATCAACTAGATCACCAGTTTCTTTATCAATAATCATAAAAGTGTCATAAACAAAATCTCCCAAGTTTGATGAATCTTCCAATCCATATCTTTTAATTATTTCTTGTTCTCGTTCAATTACCATTTTATGAAACTCTTCCATTTGGTCGACAGAGCCAATAATATCTGCTGAACCTGCAAGCTTTCCCATTTTTAATGGAATGGTTTCTTTGCCATATTGGGGGCTGTATCTTTTAACAACCTCTTCTCCGCCTCTTCCTTGCGGACAGTCTCCATTAAAGAAATAGACCAAATAACGACCTTGATTGCCATTTAAATAAACAGCTTCTTGCAAGAGTGATAGGTATTCTTCATTAATTTGTCTATAAAAAGAAACTTCTTCGTTAATCATTTCTTGTAAAAGAGACCGCTTTACCTTCATTATTAAATTCTCCTGTCTTTGTAATTAGAAGTATTCTATACCATTTTTAATATTTTTCTTGCTTTTTAATTTGGGCGAGGTATAATAAAAATGAAATGATCAAAGAACCATTGGTAATAAAACCTGGCACTCTTTTCATCGTTGATTGGCCAAATGATACAAGAGAAATTCATCTTATTTTAAGCGAAGATAAGTTTTCAAAGTTAAAGGACCAATGTCTTAAAATTTACAACGTAGCTACGATAACGATTCGACCAGACAAGGAATATCAAATACCCTTTAAGGTAGACGATGTTCAATCTTTAAGTTATTTTCAAAATATTTGGGAAGATAAAACATCTATTGCCAACCATTTGACGCAAAGAGAACGAAAAAAACTATCTGAAAACTGCTATTATTCTCGCATGTATTATTTGTAAGCGAGAGAAAAATCAATGGAACGGGTAGCGAGAATTAAACTCGCGACTCAAGAGTGGAAGTCTTGCGTGTTATCGACTACACCATACCCGCTCATTGAAATCCTCCTTTTAATCTTCGTATCGCTTTATTCCTGGCAAACCATCCAATACTCTATCTAGATACCATTCAAAATTTTTAAAGAAATCATCTGCATACAACTCTCGTTTAAATAACAATCCTTTTTTTATGTCTTCTCGCCACATTGCGATTGTAACATCCATCCATTTTTTGCCAAGTAAAAAACCGTTATTTAAATTCTTTGCTTCTATTCCTTCGCTTTCGACTAAAAAACATTCCAAAACACTTTTTTCTGAGAAGTCATATCCGCTACAATGACCTTGCGCAAAGAATTGATAGATCGGTATAATTTTTCTCCATCTCCGCGTTACCTGCAATCGTTCAGACATTTAAGTCCTTATTTTTAATGGCGGGCAGGGAGAGATTTTAACTCTCGATAGGCATTATTAGTACCTATATGCGCTTTCCAGGCGCACGCCTTCGAACGCTCGGCCACCTGCCCATTTTTCTATTTATAGCACAAGTTGTCGGAGAAGTAAAGAAAATTAGATCTTGTAGAGAAGAATTGAGCCCCTCGGAAGCTTGCGAGAATGAGAATCGCTTCTCACAAAGATTTCATAATCGCTCGTTTGTCCTGGTCGGACGTGGACATATTGATTCTTGGCAACCCCAAGCATCCTGCGAGCGTCGTCACCGCCATAAATAGCGCCAGTACGCTTGTGCATGATTAAAAAGTCCTTGGTAGGCTGCACCTTCTCACTCTTCATAAGCTGATAATAGCTGCGGCCAGCCATAAAGAAGCCATTTTGATTGACAACGAAATCACGAATTTGAATTCCATCTCGATTAACTTCCCAACGATGAAAATTGCGAGAAAGGTTTGCCAATTTATTAAGGTCCGTTTGAGTGATGTTCGCGGCGCTAGCAAAAAATGTTTGGGTTGACTTCTGGCCCGTCGAGCGACGAAGCATATAATCGCTCATTCCAGTTGAAATATTGGCACTTGCAGTGTCAAGACCTCGCGAGGAAAGTTCCCATTCTTGGATGTTTCCGTCTGGGATTCCAAGCCGCTTGATCGCGCTACGGTTGCCAGGCGGAACGAGGAACGCAAAAGACCAGCGATCTGAATTTTGCTTCTTTGTAACGATGTCTGTGAGATCCGCCCCTCCAATCTGATGACTGTCATTCTCCAGCCCATCAGTGATTGTCAGAAGAAGGAAAGAATGGTTGATATCGTTCTCAACCCGAAGAGCGTTAAAGTCCAGAATCGCGGTATAAACCGCATCCAGAAGAGCCGTTGAGTTTCCGCTTGCTTTGTAGTTGTTTCCGTTAGAAAGGCGAATTGCATAAGCAGGATCGCCATGTTGGGAAATTGCCTTTGTATGGGTGTCGAACGAATACACAGAAATAAAAGTCTTTTGTTGTGTATCCTTCGCGTTCTTTTGGATGTTGTCAAGCTGATCGTTAAAGACTTGAACCGTCTTGGAGGCCAGATGTGCCATGGATCTTGACGAATCAACAAGAAGGGCAATATGTGTGACAAACTTGGAAGGATCGACCGTTGGAGCGGGGGGAGGAGCTGGCTTGAATAGAACTGGCTTGACATTTTGACTTAGTTGGCCAAGTTGAACCCGCTCCTTGTGGGGATGGGAGGCCGTTCGTCGGCGGGAGATTGTCGACATACTTTCCATAACAAAACACTTCTGCCCAGCCTCTGCCCCGCAAACCGGACACTTCACCGCCAAAGCCATCTTGAGTTCGTTCTTCATGGTAGTTCTCCTTTTGATTTAAAACTTAACCACCATTATATTCAGTTTTAATTGGAAGTCAAGGAAATTTATCGAACGTTGTTGATTGCCGATTTGGCGGTGTCGTGCTTGGTCTTCATAACGTTTGAAATTGTTGTGAATTGTCTATTTTCGCTTTGCATCTTCTCTTGAAGCTGCAAATATTGCAACGAAAAAGACATTTGCATTTCTTGCATCTGTTTGGTTTGATTCATTAAATCCTGTTGTGCGTTGCCCGTTGGGGCAGGCCCATTAGCGTCCGCCATTCCAGGCCCAGCACCAGGAAATGTCTGGACACCAGCGCTATCATAGCCTCCGGCCGCAGTATTAACTGCCGCAGAAGCAACCGCTCCGCCCGGTACAAATGGAGCAGCAACGCTAACACCCGTAGCAACCGCACCAGCGCCTTGAGAAATCCCGTTTCTCACCATTGTTCCAAAATCTGCTCTAGGAGTTTCACGAATTGCCGTATCTGCAACGCCTAATTGAACCGAACCCGCTCGACCGCTAGTTTGAACGACAGGCATGATTTTGATCCTCCTAAAGAAATTTTCGGCATTTGTTGGAAGAAGTCTCCTAATTAATAACGAGCAGGATAATAAAAAGGGAAAGTATATGAAAACAATGCCAAAAACAGTTTATGACGTGTTTAAAGAAGCGATTGAACAAGAAGCAAAAAATATAAATTCCGATGAAGAAGATGCGGCGATAAAAGCCGGTGCTAGAGCCGCCATGTCAAGAGAAAATGGCACGGCAACTTCGACTTGAACGAAGATCGGCGGTTTTGGAGACCGCTATGCTACCGTTGCACCATTGCCGTGTGGTCGCGAGGGCTGGAGTTGAACCAACGACGCCAGCCTTTTCGGGGCTGCGCTCTACCAACTGAGCTACCTCGCGACTTTAATAGTTATAGCACAACTAGAATTTTTGTCAACTATTTTGAAAAAGTGTCAACAAGAGCCAACAATTTGTTACTAATTTCAACGAGTTTAATAACTTTTTCTTTTAGACTTTCATTTTCTTTTTTCAATTCTGCAATCTCGTTTAATTTCTCATTTAAAACATCTAAAGAAGAGGGGGCTCCCAGAATGGGAATCGGATATTGAGGTTGAAAGTGCTCTATTCCAACTCCATATAACGTTACCTGTGGATATGGCTCTGAAACTGCATACGCAACGATTGCGGTTTGATAAGGAACCCTGTCCCAACTGCTGGAATTAGAATTCCAATTCCATTTAACATTTTCTCCACTCACGTTGTCTACAGTGGTGGTAATAAGCGTCCACGGATTTGGGTTAGGGGACGCAGAATTTACCTCAGAAACTTTAACTTCTTTTTTTTCTTTCTTCTTTGTCATGGTTTTTCCTTTTTAGAGCGGGCCGACCACTAACCGGGCAATCTTCGATGGTCGTTTACCGGATGTACAGGAGTTTTAACACCTTGTGTGGTCTCCTTGCCCATTTCCGCACCCTGCGCCGCCAAGGGCTGGTCCAAGCTCATCCGTCTCGGTCTCTTCTTGACGAAACGCTGCTCTAATTTTCGATATTACCACACATTTGCCGAGAAACAAAAAAATATTATAAAATTTTAGGAATAAATGCTTCTTCCGCAGCTTTGTATCCAATTTCAAACATGTTATCAACTTCTTTTTCACCGATACCAAAAAAATCAAATGGCTCATAAGGAAGTTTAATGTTGATTATTCTTATTCCGGCCAAAACGTGTTCAACGTGTTCTTTTTCTCCTTCGGCCAACATCGTTCCCAACAGTGCTGCGCAATAATCAATTCGACTTTCTATTCTGCTTTTTGCTACAACGGTTGTTCGTTTAATTGGGATCTCTGATGTGACTTTAATTCCAATAACAATTTTATCGAAAGGTGGATAAGCAAGATCTAAAGCAAAACCGTTTACAATTCCACCATCCACATATAACTGTTTATCAATTTCAACAGGAGTAAAAATGAAAGGAACCGCGCAAGAGGCACAAACAACTTTTGGCAATATTGCTTTTGGGGTTGTTTCTTTGGAAAATACAACCTCTTGTTTTGTATCAACGTTTGCTGTAACAATCTTTAAAGGCATTTTACTAAATTCCATTGTTTTGGGGACATAATCTTCCAATGTTTTTTCTAATTTGTTTAATGAAAAAAGTCCAATGCTTCTAGCTGGTTGCCAAAAAGACCAATTAAAAGAAATGATATCTTTTGGTAATATTTTCTTTGCCAATTCTTTGGCCTTTAATGGCGAAATATGATTGGCTAAAATTGCCGAAACAAGAGAGCCGCCAGACGTGCCCACAAATTTACATTCTGATTGATTTACAACATGCTGGATAATATATTCGGCCGCTCCAAGATGTGCTGGATATAAAAGACCAGAACCAGAAAATATTAAAGTCGCCATTGATTATTCCTCCGCTATTAATTAGGCCGAGGAACAAAGAAAAAGATATTAATTAATTCGTTTATAAAGAGCTAATAAATCTTCTTTATAAAAATGTATATAGCTTCCACCCCCTGTAAGAAAATCTTCCAAAGTTGGCTCTTTCTTTAAGGGATTTAGATTTGGACAAGATTTTTTGCTTTTACGAAACAATGTACAGTTAAAATAATAATATGCCATTTTTTGATATTGATCTTTACGGATATTGGTGATTATAAGCGTATCGGGAATGAATCCCTTAAACCGCATCCAGGCGTCCATAAATTTTTCATCATTTTGAGCAAGGTGCCAATTATCTTTGTCATATTTTAATTTAAAAACATCAAAGCGTAAAATATTAGTTTTCATTCTAATCTCTATTCTTACTCCGGGAAACATATGTTACTTTTACGCCCGTAACTCCTTCAATATCTTCAATAATTTCATTGATATTGTAATATAAATCGTAAACAGGGATACAATCTTTAATGTTTTTCTTAATCATGGGTACTTTGTCAATCAGGATCTCAGATTCCATTGGCCCCTTGGTCGAATACGAATGGCAAACTTTGAAAGGAAGTCCACGATTAAAACAAACCTCTTCCAAAACATCGGCTTTGGTTAGAGCAATTTCAGTAATTCCATTAACCCTTGCAGCGTGTTCTAGAAGAACGAGGTCTAAATATCCTACGTCTCGTTTACGACCGGTTGTGGTACCATATTCTCCGCCAACTTCAATCAATTTGTCATATAGTGGATTATTAGAATCAATTTTGGTTGGGAAAGGCCCAGAACCAACTTTCGTCATGTAAGGTTTAACAACGCCCACAATCTTGTCAATATATCGTGGCGATAATCCACACGAAACACACGCAGCAGCAGCCAAATTATTAGTAGTGCTGACGTAAGGGTAAAAGCCGTGGTCAACGTCCAATAAAGCGCCCTGACTACTTTCAAAGAGGATTGATTTTCCATTTTTAATTTCTCTGGTTAGTACAACAGATATATCGCAAAGATAACGATTAAAGGTAAGCAAATCTCCGCACTTGATCGATTTGCGAGCATATTTCCCGCTAGCGCAAGGAGACATACCACGCTTGGTGCTACCAACCCCTTTATTTTCTTTTTCATTTTCACAATCCTGGTTTATGTGATCTTGTGTAATTATAGTTGCTTCGGGAGAAATGTGCAAGAGATTTTGAACATCGTATCCAAGATCTTGAAAAGTATTGATTTCTTTTTGAAGGATTGTTGGGTCGATATACATCTGAGAGCCGAGATAGCAATGCTTGTTTTGAATAATGCCGACAGGAATAAGATGAAATTTATATTGTTTATTGTCGGCCCACACCGATGCACCAGTGTTAGGCCCCCCGGAGTATCGAACACAAATATCGTGAGACAACATTAGCTGGTCTGAAATCTTACCTTTGCCTTCGTCTCCAAATTGACAGCCGACAACGATTGTATTCATTTTATAATCCTGTTTGGAGGTGGAATCGGCTCCGCAAATGAACCGGTTGGTCCAACAAAAGTGCCCGATGCGGGGCTAAATAAATTTATTGGAGGCAGTTTATATCCCAGATCTTTAGCGCATGTCGGACAGACATAAAGAGAAACATCTTCCATATAAATTTGCAAAAGAAGATGCGGAATCTCTGAGCATAATTCACACTTATCATGCTTTAACGTTGGCATTGCTTGTTTAATTTCAGGAGCGTCGCCACAATACATTTTTAACCTCGATTCAACAACCCTATCAAAATCTCCAAGATCGTCTGGCATTGTTTACTCCGCCAGATTTAAAGCTTGTTCTCTAACTTTAGCACATTCTCTACAAAAAAATCTTGGGCGATAGAGAGAAGGAAAAGGAGATTTAACGCGCCACATGTATTCTCTTTTGAAGAGATGTTTACATTTGTCGCATTGATACCAAAAAAACCAAATATAAACTAATTTAACTCTAGTATCTAATTGATGTTCGCAATAATCCTTTTTCATTTTCCCGCCTTCAACCTTTCTATTTCACCTTCCAACTTCTCTATCTCTTCCCAAAGTTCAGGAGCATTGCCGATTTCCTCGTTATCCAAAAGACGTTTTTCAACCAGCATCCTATCATACCTGTTTAACATGTCGTCTGGTTTTGCTCCAAGTTTAATGGCAAGATTACGATAATAACAAGACAAATCAACGAATTTTTGAGAAGCATCTCGTTCTTTGTCATATAAGTCTCCAAGTTCATCAATCTTGTTTTGAAGAATTTCTATTTGTTTTTCGGGCGGATATAAAGATGCGTTATGTTCAACGAGTCTGAGTTTTTCTTGCGCTTCTTCCAATTCTTTTCGGAGGTCCGCCATCAACTGCTCTTCTTCCAATCTTGTCGAACTCCCACAAGCCTCGCACCATTTCCAAGGAG
>Ga0315284_10017532_pt1 | contig 10158 bp, 5 predicted proteins | sample YL17G09_16_MG_FD_203696 | JGI IMG/M metagenome (GOLD analysis project Ga0315284, IMG submission 203696) | Sediment microbial communities from Yellowstone Lake, YNP, Wyoming, USA - YL17G09_16 | ecosystem: Environmental > Aquatic > Freshwater > Lake > Sediment | place: USA: Wyoming | collected...
AATTCAGGTAAGAATGGGGAGCATTTTACAGATAAGTTTAAAACTTTTTCACAAACAGGAGAATACCCAGGACTATTGTCAGATGAAAGTAAATATGCTTCGCCTTTTAATAGAACAGGACAGTATTATTGGGATGGGGAGGATATGAAAACTTATAAACATGGAGGACTAATTAAAGCACAGAATGGATTATTCACTAATCCTTCTCAACAAGGATATACAGCACAATCAGATAATACAAGAGCAGGTATTAATTTAAAAACAGACAGTGAAGTTAAAGCAAGGATGGAAGCTCAACTTAAAAAAGAGGAGGAACAGAGGCAAAAGCTAACTGCATTTATTAAACAAGGAGATTTTAATAAGACAAATAACCCTCTTAAAAATGCGCCATCTTTTGTAAATAATGCAAATATTTATCAAGATAATTCAAGGTCTCCCTATAATCCTTTATTTTCACCATTAGTCCCTAACTATGGAGACCAAAGAGACCAAAAAACATTTGAAGCACAGAAATTTGTTGGACAAATGAATGCTACAGATATGGCTTTTAATGCTTTCTCTACAATTCCATTAGGTACTATGTTATCAAATACAGGTAAAGCATTAAATAAATCATTAGGAATAGAAGAAGGTTTACTATCTAATACTTCTGCAATAAATCCTTTTTCTTATCAAAATAATTTACCAAAAGGAAAAGTTTGGAGAGGTCTTGGAGAAACAGGAGCAAATGATGCAATATCTTCAGGAGTATTTAGACCTAAACAATATAATCTCCCTGCAAATGAAACATTTAGAGATATATTAAATAGACCTAAGAATTTTAATTCTATAGTCCTGATTTTAATACAGCACATAATTATGGACAAGGATTTATTGCAGAAGTTCCTAATGATGCTGCAAATTTTGCTAAAAGGTATGGAAGAAAAGATTGGAGTATACATACAGGAGAACAAATTCCTATAGAAAAAGGAAGAATTTTAAAAAAACATTGGTTACAAGGATATAAAGAGGTTAAATCTGCACCAAACTTTAAAAGTGAAAATGAAATGGTAAGTAAGTTAAATGGAACACAACTTGGTAATCCTTTTGGTAAAATTGGTGATGCTCTATCAGATATGTGGTATAACAAACTATATCATGGGACAGATAATGTTTCTTTAGATGCTATTAAAAAAGAAGGATTCAAAACTAATAAAAATGTAACTAGACAATTTATGGGGGAAAAAGTTTATACTACTCCAGATAAAAGTATTGCTGAGTTTTATGCAAATGAACGTGCAAGAGCTAGAGGAACTGTTGCTGAAGTAGCTGAATTTAAAGTGCCTTGGTATGCTAAACAAAAAATGGGAGAACCTATAGCAATGCAACGAGGTAATATGAAATTTAACTCTCATTTATTAAATTCAGAAGATGCCACTAGATATTTAAGTGATAATACTAATGATTTATCATCATTTATAGGAAAAAGTATAGGTATAGGAACAGCATTACAAGTAGGTAATAAACAAAAGAATGAACCCTATAAATTAGGTGGTAAAATTAAACAATTTCAAAATGCAGGAATGGTAAATTACACTACTCCAAATGACACTATCAGAGACCCAAATATTCTTAAAAACTATAGTAGAGACGGACAAACTCCTCAATATGTAGTTCATAATCAAGATATTACAAATACTCAAAAACCAAAAGAGTTAAAATGGTGGGAGAAAGCCTTAGATGTTGCAGATGATGTTTTATCTGCACCTCAAAGAGCAGCAACATGGGCTGTTACTGGCACATACCAAAATCCATCTCAAGCAATGGGATTAGACCCAAATAGCCTTGAAGGTGTTGGTGTTGATTTAGCGGCAGACCCAGTTAATCTTCTCCCTTTTGTTCCTTTATTAAAAGGGTTAAAAGGTGCAAGAGCAGCAACCAAAGCAGCCGAGGTAGTAGGTAAAGCAGGAAAGGTTGGAGAAACAGTTAGAACAATTGATGGAGCATTAATACCTTCAGAATTATTTAAAGGGGCTGATTATTTAGAAAAATTCAAAGATATAGGAAAAACTGCTAATTATTTTGATAAATATAAAACTTTTGATAAGTATAAAGATATAGAGCCAATTTTAAAACAATTTACAATTACAAAGGATGTTTCTTTATTGGATAAAATATCTAAAACAGGAGCAGGAGTAGCTATTATAAATGATTTAATTAGACAAAGTGGGGATTACAATCAAACCGTAAAAGATAATTATACTCCTTACTTTGCAAGTGGCGAACAAAAAAAACCACAGATACAACAAAAACTAAAACAAACATTTAAAAGTTATAAAAAAGAACTTCCTAAAAAAGTAGTTCAAGAACAAAAACCTGTAGCTCAAAATACACAAACTCCTGTTGTTCAAAAAAGTGAATTGAGTAATTACCCAGAAGAATTATATTATACAAGACCTAGACATGCGGGGGAAGAAGGAAGTGCTCAATACGATGGTACAGGTGCAAAGTATTCTCTTTTAGATGTATTTGATAAAACAAATAGAAAGAGAGTAGCAACTTATGACCCTAAAAAGAATAAACTTATAAACAATAAATTTGGTGGTAAAATTAAAATTAATAAAAAATCAGATTGGGAGATTGTTTCTGATTAAGAGTAGTATATGGGTGGTAAAATAAAGAAGAAACAGTTTGATGAATTTGGAAATCTGTGGTGTTATAGTTGTAAAACCTATAAAAATGTAGAAGATTTTCAAAAATTTAGTAGAAATACACATAGAGCATCTAAACAACCTTACTGTAAACAATGCAGTTATAAAAAAGAAATGGTGTCTAATTCTAAAAATAAAAGAGATGATTTGGTTAGACATTTATCTGCTTTAGTTTATGGATGTAGAAGTAGAAGTAAAGACACATGGAAACTTTCAGGCAGTCAAAGGGGGAAGGAATGTTCTATAACAAAAGAAGACTTATTAGAATTGTGGTATAAACAAGGGGGAAAATGTGCTTTATCTGGAATAATTATGGAAAACATGATAAATGGAGGATATAACATTTTTAATACTTCTGTAGATAGAATTGATACTTCAAAAGGTTATATAAAAGATAATGTTAGATTGGTTTGTAATAAGATAAACATTATGAGAAGTGACATGAAAGATGAGGAACTTTTAATGTTCTGTAAAGCAATTGTTAAAAATTTAGATTAAATATAAAGTTATGAAAATAAGAAACAAAAAAACAGGTGGAATAGTGGATGTTCCACAAGGAATGGAAAATCAAATGAAACAACATCTTTCACAAGGAGGAGACCCTATGCAACTTCTTGGCAATAAAAAGAAAGTGAAGCTTAACCTTAAGAAACATCAACAAGGTGGAGAGCAGATGCAACAACAAGGAGAAGATCAACAAGCACAAATGCAACAACTTGTACAAATGGCAGAACAAGCTCTTTCACAAGGAGCTAATCCTCAGCAAGTTGCACAAATGCTTATGCAAAAAGGTGTTCCTCAGGAAGTTGTACAACAAGTGATTCAAGCAGCTATGCAAGATCTTCAACAACAAGGACAGCAACAAGCTCCACAAGAACAAATGCTACAAGAACAAGAAATGCAACAACCACAAATGAATTATGGAGGATATATGCAACAAGGTGGATTAACAGATTGGTGGATGCAACACAGACGAAAAAACTCATATGAAGAAGATCCATTAGATTTAGCTTATGAAGTAGCAGGTGCAAACCAAGATAATGAATTATATTTACCTTATATTCAACCAAATAAAAATAATCCACTAAATGTTGGAGATACACAATTAAGGGGTAATCCTCAAGAAGACATAGACTATAAAGAACTATATGCCACACCTGCTAAAGAAGTTAAACAAAAATCTGCTCCAAATATACATATTAGTGTTGTAGATTATCTTGCTTCTGAAGGCTTACCTATTGATAAAAAAAGTAGAAAAGCAATGGCAGAACGTCTTGGAATTAAAAATTATGATTTTTCAGGTATTAAAAATACAGAACTTTTAAAAAAATTAATAGAAGCTAAAACAAAAATTCTAACCACTAAACCTACAGTTGCTCCAAGAATTGTAGGACAACAGACTCAAACTCCTTATGTAACAGGAGATTCACAAAATACTCCTAAAAATATTATCCCAAGAGGACAATACCAACAATCAGAATATGATGACATGGGTAGTTCTGATATCTCCAGAGGTTTTGATGATGTAACTGCAAGAGCTCCTATGCGTAATAAACCTATTCAATTTCCAGCTCCTGTATTAACTAATAACTATTCTCAATTTCAACCTTCTTTTTTACAAAAGTATATGCCAACACAAGAAGCTAAAGAAGAATACAGAAAAAATTGGAAAAAATATCCTTATGCAGAAACAAAAAAAGAAGAAAAACCTGCTGTAAAATCTAATGAAAAACAACCTAAAGTTGTTTATGTACCTGTTCCAACTCCTGTACAACAACCAGTAAATCAAGGTTATGGAGCATTTCGTCCAATGGTTCCAGGACTTCCATCAATACAAAATTCACAACCTGCTTATAATATGCCAAGACAAAGTGTTGGGCAATATATGCAAAATCCTATGATGCAAGAAGGTGGCTATATGGCTGAAGGTGGAAAACATTGGATTCAAGGAGCTGTTAATCCAGCGCATAAAGGTTATTGTACTCCTATGACTAAAGCAACTTGTACACCAAAAAGAAAAGCTTTTGCAAAAACTATGAAAAAACATCATGGTTTTCATCAAGAAGGTGGGTTTGTAAAAGGACAACAATATGAAATGGATGATAACCAAATAGCACACTTAAAAAGTTTAGGTTATAAAATCAAAGAAGTTTAGTTTATATTTGTAAAAAATACAGAAAAATGAAAAAAAGAGTAATAATAGAAAAAGCCCCTTCTTCTAAAAAGAAAGTTGTAATTGAAGGTTTGCCAAAAGCACAAATAGGAAAAAGAATAAGAAAAACAAGTAATGTTGAAAGAGACGGAGTAACTTTAGCCAGTCTTCGTAATCCTTTTCCTAAATTAACTGCACCAACACAAAAAAAATGGCAAAGTTGGACTTCACAAAATACTGAAAATCAACCTATTACTGCACAAGATAATGTTTCTGATGATATATATTATACACCTTCAAAAACAGAATCTAATGCAAATAATTCAATGTCTTTTATACAAAATAAAAAGAAAATAAGAAAACCTGGTACTACTAATTTTAAATTTAATGTCCCTCATTTTTATCCAAATGTAGGAAATAAATATCTTCAGCAATCTGTAATGGACTTTAATGATGCTGCTACATATGCCTCAAATATTGGCAAATCTTCTAAAGGTATAAATACACCACCTACTACTTATAATCCATATGTGAATATGTATTATGGCAAAGAAGGCGGTCATTTACCAATAGCTCAATGGGGTTATCAATCTTTTCAACCAAGTTACACAACCCCTCCATCTAATTTACAACCTTCAAATATTGAAATGCCTCAATATCAAGTTGATCAAAATCCACAACTTACTCCTGCTGCTCCATCTCTTACAGAAGGATTGCAAGAAATAGAACTTAACAAAAATAATTATAATAATAGTTCTTCTGCTGATGCATGGAAAACAGCAGGTGCAATAGCAGGAACTGTATCTAAAATTGGATCAGGGGTAACACATGCACTTAAAGGGGGATTAGATATTGCAGGAACAATAGCATCTAATAAAGGAGAACAATTAGCTAAAGATCAATTATACACTCAATCTGTATTTAGTGATGCTATGAATGTAACTCCTTATGAAACACAAGGTTATGGATTTCAAGGGAGAAATGGTTTAGCTCAAGATGGTATGCAAATTAAACAAATCGGAGGTATGGGTGAACCAAATGTAGAAATTGAAGGACAAGAGCATGTCCTTTTACCAAATGGTTTTTCTCAAGAAGCACAAGGTAATTCACATGCTAATGGAGGAATAGCTTTAAATCTTCCTGAAGGAAGTAAGATTTATTCTGAACATTTAAAACTTCCTGTAGATTTTCTTAGAAGTCTTAAAGAAGAAAATAATGCACCAATGGCACAAGAAGGTATGGAAACAGGACAATCTCAACCTTCTGATTCTTCTCTTAGTTTTTTAAAATATGCTTCACTTCCTAAAAAAGGAAAAATTTCTTATGCAGATTTAGCTAAGAAATTTGAAACTAAAAAGAATGCAGATATGTTAAATGCTAAATATGGAGATGATATTCAAAAAGAAACAGCAGAAATGATGATTAAATTTAAGAAACAAAAACTTGAAGATTTGTTTGCATTCCAAGAAGGTAATAAAGAAGATGGAATGCATGGACCAGAAGTTCAAATGAATGCTATGCAAAATGAATCAAGTTATGGCAGATATGGTTTAGAAATGGCAAAAGTTGGAGTAAAAACTGGTGGAACTAAAAAAATAACTATAGGTAATGAAACAGTTGATGCTTCTTACTATCCTAAAGGACAAGTTCCAGCAGGTTTTACTCCAGTTCCAGGATACCCAAATTATTATCAAAAAATAACTCCAGGAAAACCAGGAACAAAAGGAACTCCAGGAACTCCAGCAATACCTCCTGTAAAAGATCCTTATAAAGGTCCATTAACAACTTCTGCTAAATGGAATGCTTTTTTAGCGTCTCCAGCAGGTCAAAAATATAAACAAAAATTTGTTACAGGAACTCCTGCAATTCCAGGAACTACAGGAACTCCTGAAATTCCAGGGGCTAAAGAATATGCTTATGTAGAAGATGAACAACAAAATAAACCTTTTGCACCACAAATAGTAAACAAAGAATATGAAATACCAGGAATGAATCTTAATATTGGTTTACCTAATATTGATGAAAGATTACGTTTAAATTGGTATTATCCAGATTATGCAACAATTGACCCAAGATATTTAGACATTCAACCTGAACTTAATACTATTGGAAGAGCACAAAGAACTGTTCAAGGAAATTTAGGTTCAAGAGGTGCTACAGATATTGCTAATTTGTTACAAGCTCAAGCTAATGCAGGACAACAACAACAACAAGCTTATGGCACTAAATATAATTATGACAGAGCACAAGATGCTAATGCTCAACAGTTTAATGCACAAGCATATAATCAATGGGCTCCACAAAAACAACAATCTTGGTATCAACAACTTGAAGATCCTTATAGAAGAGAAGAAAGTATTATAGGCACACAAAAAGCAATGAGAGAACAATCAGATATAGAAAATGCAAGACAAATGCAAGCTTTTTATAATAATAAAGATTATATTGAAAATACATTTAACCCTTATAAAAATCTTAGTAGAGAAGCTGCAATGGAATTAGCTTTTTCAAGTGGAAATCCTTTAGCGCAATATTATAATATCCCTACTAATAAAAAGAAAAGGAAATATTTTACAGATAATACAGGGGATGATGATGAAGAAGAAACTACACAAAAAACTAAAATGGGTGGTAAAATAAAAATTAAGCCAACTCTTAAAAAAAGATATAAATAATCTTTTTAACAAAATTTTATTATGTATTTTTGTTTTTAATTAAAAATAAGTATAATCGCACAATTATGGCAATCGGTCCTTATTCAACTCCAGTAGCTCCAGCAGAATGGGTAGATCCAATGGATCTAAATATGTATGCAAAAGGTGTAATGTACAAACAGCAAATGGCTGAAAAAAACCTAAAAGACATCTCTACATTACATAATAATATTTTATCTATACCTGCTTATGGTAAAGATAAAGAAAAGTTATTAGAAATAGACCAACAACTTAAACAACAAGTTGGGTCTATGAATCTTGGTAATTTAGGTGATATTAATACTTTTTCTCAAGTAAAAGGAGTAATGGGTCAATATACAACTAATCCTGATGTTTTAGCTATTGCTAAAAGAGGTAGTATTTATAGCCAAATGTTGCAAGAAAAAGAAGAGTCTGAAAAAAATAATAAAATTTATGTAAATAGAGGTATGAATACTCTGTCTAAATATTTTTCAGGTGATGAATATATTAGAGATGTAAAGTTTGGTAATGATGGTTATGATAAACCTGATGCTGCAAAAATGATGGCGGAAGTTAAGAAAATTGTAACTCCAGATGAAAGACAAGTGATGGGTAAAAATGGACAATATTTTTTACAAAAATATTATGAGCCTGAAAAAGTAAAAACAGCATTTAGAATAGTTACAGAAAATAACCCTAATTGGAATAAATTTCATAGGGATACTCTTGAAGATGCTCTTGAAGATAAAGATTTAGACCAATATGCTACTCAAAATTATCAAACTTTATTAGACCAACAAAATGATATTATAAATAAAGCCAATCATTTAAAATCTACTTCTGCAGATCCTAAAAAAGCAGCAGAGTATGAAAAAATAATTCAAATGACACAAGCTGATATTGATAATATTAATGAAAAATTAAAAAACCCTTATTTAGGAACTGCTTATAAAAAAGAACTTCTTCAAAAAACTATGGATGAAGATATTAATAATATGGCAGAAGCTTTGCAATTTACACAAAATGGTGATGTTAAAATGGATGAAAGCACTAAATTAAATAGACAACTTAGTAATGATATATATAAAATGAGAGAAAAAGAAATCTATGATTTATACACTTACATGGACCCAGAAGATAGAGCAAAAATTGGAACAAATAAAGAAAATGAAATAGATTTTACTGGATATAGAACAATAGCTGATGAATCAAAAGCAAAAGCTGCAGGATTCTCTATTCCTAATCAAACTCCAGGAAAACAAATTGGCAATTACACTACTAGTGAATATGATAATGCTGTTTCTAATAAAGTTGATGGTGAAGAAGTGTTAGGAAGTGATAATACATCAAAATCTATTATTGTATATTTAATAAAATCAAACCCAGAGTTATTCCCTCAAATTCCAAAAAATATGATAGATAATCTTACTGAAGATCATCTGCAGATAGATGAAGGTTCTCAAGAGTTAGAAGTAGATGATTCTATGGCACCTTATGGTGCAACACCTCAAGTTACAAGAGCACAATTAATAGAAGCTAAAAATAAACAATTTGCCAGAGCTAATGCAAAAGCTGGTAAAAAATCAACAGATTCATCAAAAATGGATGAAGCAGCAAGTGGAGATAAAGGAAGTGAAAGTACAGGAGCTGAAGGATTAGATGCAGCAGCAGAAACAGAATAATAAATTTTAACAATGGCAGATAAACTAGATAATCTTTATAATTTATTAAAAAACGATAAAAACTATTCAAGTGCTAAAGTTTTAAAAGATCCAGAAACTTTTAAAAATTCTTATAGTACAGAAGAGTCAATGGGTAATTTATACAATCTTTTAAGAAAAGATGATAAATATTCAAGTGCTGCTGTATTAGAATCACCTGATATGTTTAAAAAATCTTTTTTTGGTATTGAACCAACTCCAACTAAAGCTGAACCTAGTTTTTGGGAAGGTCTCACTGCAAGATTTAGAGATTTAACAGGTACAGAAAAAGAACAGGATAAAGCATATATTAATGAAATAAACAAAAAGAAAACAGGTATTTCTGCTCCAGAAAAAAGTGATTGGCAAGTCTATAATGACTTTGTTAATTTTACTAAACCTAATTCAAATGCAACTACTCCTGAAGATTATCTTAAGGCAGATGATCTTCTTAAATCTCATGGTATTCATATTTCAGGTGCACATGATAATGAAGAAGACCCTTTTAAATTTTCTTTTGATAAAATTGATAATCAAGATAACAATTTAAAAATAAAAGATTCTATACAATCTTTAAAAAAACAAAAAGAAACTTCTATTAATGGTATTTATGATGCTTTAATAGAAGCAGAAAAAGCTAAAGATTATATACAAGAAGGGTATATTGTAGGAGGATTAACAAATTTTTTTGGACAGAATCCTAGATTAGAAGAACTTAAAAAACAAAAAGAAAATGCTTTAAAACAATTAAATGATCAATATGCATCTTATAATGATAATATAGCTCAACCTCAATTAATAAAAACTAATTCTTTAATACCAGCAGATCAAATGGGTATTTCACAAATAAATAAAAATGTGACTTATGACCCAAATACTAAAAAGAGTCAGTTTAGCATGAAAAATGCTACACAAGATATTAATACTTCTACAAAACAAAT
>Ga0315284_10017533_pt1 | contig 10158 bp, 8 predicted proteins | sample YL17G09_16_MG_FD_203696 | JGI IMG/M metagenome (GOLD analysis project Ga0315284, IMG submission 203696) | Sediment microbial communities from Yellowstone Lake, YNP, Wyoming, USA - YL17G09_16 | ecosystem: Environmental > Aquatic > Freshwater > Lake > Sediment | place: USA: Wyoming | collected...
GCGTCAGCAAGCGGATATGTGAAAGTCAAACAGTTTGTGTCCAATGCGGCTGAAAAGTCTTCAAATATCCGCTTGCTGACGCGCGCGGCTCCGGTCGCTTGTGATTCATCATGTATGCGCATCCCACTGTCTGAATCGCAGTGAAAGGCAGAGGCTATAGGCTGTAGGCTATGGGCTGAATAAAGGAAGCGACGTATCCCGCCGGTAAAGTCCTCCGCCGTATCAGCTCTGCATCTGCTCATCTCTTCCGATCTTCCTTCAGCCTGCAGCCTAAATCCTACAGCCTACAGCCTAAACCCCTACAGCCTACAGCCTAAACCCCTACAGCCTTCTCCAAGATCCGTTTGACATTTGCCTGACCAAATGCTAATTAAAGAAATTGCAACGACTTATTCGAAGCTAGGAGGCTTTATGGCGGAAGAGACAAAAGCGGGTGAAAAGGCTCTGTTTTTTATCCTGGGAGGATTCGTGGGCGCAGCTGTCGCGCTCCTGCTGGCTCCTCGCAGTGGTGAGGAAACCCGAAGGCTGATCGCGATGAAAACCCGGGAGGGCGGCGAATTCGTTACCAACCGCACGAAAGACGTGACGGATAAAACCGGCGGCCTGATCGACCGAGGAAAAGAGCTGTTGCAGCAGCAGCGCGACCAGTTGGCGGCAGCGCTCGAGGCGGGAAAGCAGGCATATCGGGAAGAAAAAGATAAGACGAAGGTCTAAATGCCCCAGACGACAGTAACCTTATCCCCATCGATCGAGATCATACTTGCCGTCTTTGTCGGGCTCGTTGCGGTGGCGCTCCTGATCCAGGGCATAGCGCTGATCGTGATTTCCCGCAAGGTTCGGGATCTTGCGGCCCGGTTCGATGTCCTGAGCACCAAGCTGACGAAACAGGTCGATTCTCTGTCTTTACAGGCAGAGAATCTTCTGGGCCTGATGAAGAGCACGACGGAAAAAGTGCATGCGGTGCAGGAGAGCGTAACGGCCATCACTTCGGTTGTTCACCATCGCGTGGTCGAAGTGGATGCTTTCATCAACGAAGCTACGGATGTGGCTCGGTTGCAGCTGGCAAGGCTTCAGGACGTTATCGAAACCACTGCGCAGAGGATCGATGAAACCATCGATACCCTGCAGAACGCGATCATCGTGCCGATCACGGAAGCTCATGCCATCGTTCGCGGCATCCGCGGCGGACTGGACGTGCTGTTCGGCCGGCGCAGATTTTCTTCCGACCGTTCGCACCACGACGACGAGATGTTTATTTAGGAAACGGGCTTACCTACCGAATGCAGGCGGCCACGAAAGACGCGGATTCCCACTTCCGGCCTTTCGTGGCGGCTCTTCCCGATCGTTATTCCTGAGTCAGAAGAACGTCTACTTTCTGCAGCACTTCCTGGCCCCGGCGGGCCAGTTCATCCGCTTCGTGCCGGCAGGATTCGGCGCATGTCCGATCTCCGAGACCGGGTAGATTGATGAGAACATTGTATTGCGCCCCTTTTAAGGCTGCGCAGGCAAGCTGCGCGCCCGCGGCCGCGTCGCTCCGCGCATTCTGATTTCCGATCTCCGCCAGGACACCAAGCAATTCCAGGACCTGGCAGGCCAGGCGTGCGGTGCGTAGCGGTACATCGGTGGCCGCGCGGGTGGCGCGCTCGAGGGCATCCTTGCGCGCAGCCTTCTCCTCCGCGGTCCCCTTCGGCAGCCTAATCGCTGCCATAACGCCCCGATAGGCGTCCGCATCTTCCTGCACAAGCCGGTGCAGCTCGTTGCGGGCATCGGTGAGATCCTTGTGAATCTCGAGCACGCGCTCTTCGACCGACTGGAATTTCTTCTTTCCTTCTGTGAGGCCGGCCACCATTTCGCCCAGTGCGGCGGCAAGGGAAGCTGCATGGGCGGCAACGCTGCCGCCTCCGGGAACCGCGTCGGGTGCGGCCACGCTGGATACGAATTCTGTCAGGGTCTGCTCTTGGGGCAGGGCGTCATTCAGCCGGTTCTCGAGAATCTGATTCGTGCTGAAGTTTTCCAGCCGCAGGTAGAAATCCGAACATGCGTTCAAGGCCTTCTGAGGCACTAACCCGACGATTTCGCTCGAGACGATGGAGACACCGTAACGCTCGGATTCACGGGCTGCCATTTCGAAGACGCGAAATACCGAGGTCGCTTCGAAGTTGGTGAGGTTCATGGAAACCTGCACCTGGCGCCGCTCCTTGATCTCGAAGCCCAGGGCTTTGACATAGCGCAGGCCGCCGCTGGAAAAGCGGATGGCACGCGCGACCGCCTGGGCGATTTTTACGTCGGGCGTGTTGAGGTAGATGTTGTAAGCGACCAGGGGATGCCGCGCGCCGACTGCGGTCGCTCCTGCGGATGGGTGGACTTCCGCGGGCCCGAAATCGGGTTTGCGCTCCGCATTGGTGCGGATCTCATCGCGTATGCCTTCGAACTCGCCTCTGCGCACGTATGCCAAGTCCTGCCTGGCCGGGATGCGGGCCGACTGCTCGTAGAGATAGATCGGAATCTGAAAACGAGCGGCGATTTCCTCTGCTACTTCCAACGACAGCTTAACACAATCTTCGATGCTCATGCCCAGGATCGGGATGAAGGGGATGACATCGGTGGCGCCCATCCGGGGGTGCTCCCCGCGGTGCTGACGCAAATCGATCAGTTCCGCGGCTTTCCCCACCGCCTCGACCACGCCGCGCGCCAGTGCCTTCGGCTCGCCCGCAATCGAAATGACGCAGCGGTTGTGCGCTCCATCCATCTCCGAATCGAGCAGGGCCACGCCCGGATGCCTGGTCAGCGCAGCGACAATGGCATCAACGGTTTCCTTGCGCCTGCCTTCGCTGAAATTGGGCACACATTCGACTATCTTTTTCACATCTGCTCCAATCTATTGATGACGATGTTCCCTTTTTTAATGGTCACGGCGCAGTGATTCACGCCAAAGAAATAAGGGATCTCCCGGTAGTCGGCCACATTCATCAGCACGATATCCGCTTGCTTGCCTTCCTCGAGACTGCCGAGCTTTTCAGACAGGCCAAGCGCGTACGCGCCGTTCAAAGTGGCTGCCGTGATCGCTTCGGCAGGGGTCATCCGCATCTGGCTGCACGCGATCGACAGGATAATCTGCATGTTCAGCGTGAAGCAGGAACCGGGATTGAAGTCGGTCGCCAGCGCCACCGGGACGCCGGCATCGATAAGCTTGCGCGCGGGCGGATAGTGGGTGAGGCCGAGATTGAAGGTCGCGCCCGGGACCAGGGTGGCTACCGTCCCTGCATTCCGAAGCGCCTCGATATCGCGCTCGTCGATCCGCTCCAGGTGATCGGCGCTGAGCGCACCCAGCTCCGCAGCCAGCATGGCGCCACCGCTGTGAGCCAGCTGATCCGCGTGGATGCGGAGACCGAGTCCTGCCTGCCGGGCGGCTTGCAGGATCGCGCGCGCTTCCTCAACCGAAAAATATCCGGTGTCGCAAAAAACGTCGCAAAAATGGGCCAGGCCCTCGCGCGCCACGTGAGGGATCATCTCCTCGATGACCCGCCGGACGTATTCTGATCGCGAAGCGCGCAGTTCGTCCGGCACATCGTGCGCTCCCAGGAATGTGGACAGGGTTTCCAATCGGCTGCGCGTGCGAAGCGCGGCCAGCACCTGCAGGCTCTTGAGCTCATCCTCCAGGCTCAGTCCGTAGCCGCTCTTGGCCTCGATCGTGGTGGTCCCGTGCGCCAGAAACTGGACGAAAAAACGTTCGGCGCGTTCGATCAGCTGGCCCGGAGTGGCAGCCCGCAAGTGGCGAACGCTGGCGCGGATCCCGCCCCCGGCAGCGGCAATCTCCTGATAGCTTTTGCCCTGGCTTCTCAGATCATACTCGTCGGCGCGCGTGCCGCCGAAGACCGGATGGGTGTGGCTGTCGACAAATCCGGGCAAGGCCACCAGATCCAGGCCAACCCCGTCGAAAGTCTCATAGCGGGGTTCCAACTCGTGACGTGGCAGGTCCCGGGTCGGCCCCACCCAGACAATACGTTCCGCCCGCATCAGAATCGCGCCGTTCTCGATGATGCCGAGATCCGACATAGACCGGGCGCGGCGCGGCGCCGGATCTCCGCGCAGGGTGAGGATCTGGCCAATGTTTTTTATCAGGAGCATGGCAACCCGAACCTATGCGCTCCGACGGAGCGCGAGAATCGTGATGTCGTCGTGGACATCGGCGTTGTGGGTAAATTCGCAAATCGACTGATAGAGGCTTTTTGCCACCTGCACGGCACTTTCAGACGAATGGCGCCGTATCGCATCGATGAAGCGATGCTCGTCGTACATCTTTCCCTCGGGATCCATGGCGTCCGTCGCACCGTCGCTGGCGAAGATGAGCAGGTCTCCCTTCTCGATTTGAACAGGGAGCTCCTCGTAAGACGACTCTTCGAGCAGGCCCAACGGAACACCGGAGGCCTGCAGCCGCTTCACCTCCCCAGCACGCACCAGGTAGGGGAAAGGCATGCCGCTATTGGCCAGGCGGCATGATCCGTCCGTCAGATCCATGCGCATGCAGGCCACTGCAATATAGTTGCTGACTTGGAAGCGTGAAATCAGACTCGCGTTGGCGCGGCTGAGGATCTCAGCCGGAGACAGCGACTGGGCGAAGAGCGTGCGCAATTGGCCGCTGAATACCGCGCCGCAGAGGGCAGCCGGGATCGATTTTCCCGAAACATCGCCGATCACAATCTGCAGCGTTCCGGACTCGCGGCTCCAATCGAAATCGTACAGATCCCCCCCGACCTCGCGGGCCGGATGGTATTCGCTGGCGATCTCAAATCCCTCCAGCTGCGGACAGCAGCGCGGCAGGATGTAGCGCTGGATTTCTCCGGCAATCTCCAGTTCGCGGGCGAGCCGTTCGCGCCGGATCAACTCCTTGCGAAATTTGGCGTTTTCGAGCGCCAGCCGATATGCTTCAACCCCGCGCTCAACGGTCATCAGAAGATCCGGGGGATCCCAGGGCTTGACCACGTAACGGTAAACCTTGCAGGTGTTGATCGCCTCCATGAGGACGTCCGTGTCGGTATAGCCCGTCAGGATGATGCGGATGGCGTCCGGGAGCATGGGAAGTGTCCGGCACAAGAGTTCGACCCCAGTCATATCCGGCATGCGTTGGTCGACAATGATCACCGCAATCCCGTCATTTGTGCCGACCAGGTCGAGCGCCTCCCTGCCATTCGCAGCGGCCAGCACCGTGTAACGGTCGATGAAGGTGCGCCGCAGCTTTTGCAGATTGGCAGGCTCGTCGTCAACGACCAGGATTTTGAGATCTTCCATGCTTCCCTGAATTTGCCTTTGACCCGAATCACAAAGGTCTCAATGGGACGGGGTTCAGGACTGGGCCCGGCATTCGAGGCCGGGTTAGAAACCATTGCGCAGCTCCTGCGCAATCTCCCCAGCAACAAGCCGCGCTCTGGGCAATTCTTCCGGAGCGAAAGAAATGGCGCCCACAACCGGGTGCCCGCCGCCGCCGTGCCGTTCGCAAAGCGCCGCCAGATTATGGGTGCGCGGCCGCACGCTCCAGGGATTGGATCCGACGGAGATCTTGGAGCGGAAGCTCGAACGGCTCACGCCGATGCAGTAGACGGCTTCGGGATACAGGTAATACGGGATAAATTTGTTGTACCCCTCCATGTCATCGTGTTCGCTGATATCGAAATAAACGGTCCCCCGACCATATTGCGCATGCGCACGGATGATGTCGATCGATTGGAGGTGGCGATCATAAAGCGGGCGAAAGGCCGACTGCACCCAGTCAAGCGCCATGATCTCGCTCAGCGAATGCTGCTGGAAAGCCTCGATCAGCCGGCGGCTGCACTTGGGATCACGAATCCCCTCTATCACCATCATCAGTTTCATGGCCGGCTCGCCCAGCTCAACCGCGGCGCGGGCGTCGGGAAACAGCGCGCCGTCGATGATGTCGGCCCAGTGAATCAACTCACTCAGACGGCCCGGATCGAAGCCGAAGTGCTGCCGCACCATGTGCGCGATAAATTTCGTACATGACCGGTATGTCGGGTCATGAAATTTCTTGCCGCTCCGATCGGCCCGGAAATGGCTCTCATCCTCGGGACTCAGGAACGCACTCTGATGATGATCAAACCACCAGGTCAGCCGTTGATTGCTGGAGTACTTGAAATCGACGATCGCATTCTCTTCGCCATCGAACTGCACGTCGAGGAACAGCTGTCCCGCGCGGTGCGCCAGGCCTTCGTACGCGAACTCGGCGTCGTTCCGGAACCTGTTGCGATAGAATTCGCTGAACACGGCGGCAGAAGCCAGGCCATCAAAGCAATTGTCGTGAAAATATACCTTCATCGCCATAGGTCTCTTGCGCTCGCACTGCACAGCATATGCGCTTCCCGGCTATAGTTTGAGACTATGTTGATCAGCACTCGGAGCGGGAAAGAATAAAACACACTAACATAGGAAGATGCGAGGCGCAAGGCTCGGATGAGCATTGACGATTTACGATTGACGATTGACGAGTGAAAGGAAGCATTGGCAGTCATTCGTCAATCGTCAATCGTCAATCGTAAATTCATCGCAACGCCCAGGTCTGCCCTACTGGGAAAGCAGCAGTTTGGCAATGGTCTGCAGCTGCATGTTGGATGTGCCCTCATAGATTTTGCCGATCTTGGCATCCCGAAAGTACTTTTCAGCCGGGAATTCTTTTGTGTAGCCGTAACCGCCGAAAATCTCCAGGCTCAGGCTGCTCACCCTCTCAGCCATCTCCGATGAGTACAGCTTAGCCATGGCCGCTTCTTTCGTGAAGTTCTTGCCGGCCATCCTGAGCCGGGCGGCATTGTAGACCATGAGGCGTGCAGCCTCGAGATCCGTCGCCATGCGGGCAATCTGAAACTGCACCCCCTGGAAGCTCGACAGCGGCTGGCCGAACTGCTTTCGCTCGCGCGAGTAGGCAATGGCAGCCTCCAGCGCACCTTGACCGACACCCACCATCTGCGCCCCGATGCCGATCCGGCCTTCGTTCAGAGTTTCGATCGAGACCTTGTAGCCTTTGCCGACCTCGCCCAGCACCTGCGCACGCGGCACGAAGCAATCCTCGAGAATCAGCTCACAGGTTGAGCTGGCGCGGATGCCCAGCTTGTCTTCCTTCTTACCCACCGTGAAACCGGGCGCGTCCCGCTCTACCAGGAAAGCCGTGATGCCCCGGTAGCCAAGCTGGGTATTGATGTTGGCGAAGATAATGAAAAGTCCGGCCTCGCCTGCATTCGTAATCCAGAGCTTGCGCCCGTTGAGGACAAACCCGCCGTCACGTTCTTCCGCTCGTGTCGTCAGCGCGAAGGCATCGCTGCCTGAACCCGCTTCCGACAGGGCATACGAACCGATGGTATCGGTGCACAAGCGCGGGAGGTATTTCTGCTTCTGTTCCTCCGATCCCCAGCGCAGAATCGCATTGCAGACCAGTGTGTTCTGCACATCGACGACAACACCGACGGCCGCATCGACACGCGACAGTTCCTCCACAGCCTGGACGGCCATGAAGAAACTTCCTGCCCCGCCATAGTTTTCGGGGATGCCTACCCCCATTAGACCCAACTCAAAGAACTGCCGGATCAATCCGGGGTCCATCTTGCCTTCCCGATCCATCCTGCTGACAAGCGGGCGGATCTGCTCCTCGGCAAAGCCACGAATGCTGGCCCTGAACATCTCTTCTTCTTCCGACAACATTGTCAGCGGCATCGCTCCACCTTCCGGCTCAGGCAAATTGGTCGACATAAAAACCACCTCGGCTCTTGTTTGTAGGTTGAAAGGCTGCGGAAAAACTCCGCGGCACGTATCCAGGGAGTTTTATATCACCAGGCCTGGGTTACATCCACAAGAACTTGTGTTTAAGTACCAGCCGGGCTCTGTTGCCGGTATCTGGCTGAAAACCCCACCCGTTGCCTTGCCTGCGCTCGAAAGGTTGAAGGATCAAATATTTATGAACCTAACGCCAATTCAGGCGTATGCTAGAGAGAGCGCGGCGTGGATTCGTGGAGGGGGCATAATTCCAGATGCGCGCGGGTGCGAATTGACACCCTCCCCGGGTAGAATCTATAATTCACGCGTAAAAGTTAAATCCGTCCTCCGGAGCATGCATCGTGCGCACCAAACGATTATCGGCCTATGTTGTTTCTCTTCTTTCCGTCCCGGTCCTCTTCGGACTGTCCACCCCATTCATCGGCGGCCAGGATAAGACCAAGGTTGTCGAGCAGGACAAAACCAAGGCAGCTGCCCAGGATAAGACCAAGGCTGCCGATCAGCAGAAGACCGTGCCTCCCGTCCGGCAGAAGGCCAAGCCCCTCGAAATGCAGAAGAACAAGGCGAAGGAAGCCACGCTGGGCAGCTATTACAAGAAGTGGCTGGACGAGGATGTTCTTTACATCATCACCTCCGAAGAGCGTGACCTTTTCAAGGCGCTGACGACGGACGAGGAGCGCGAGAATTTCATCGAGCAGTTCTGGATCCGCCGGAATGCCGATCCGCGCGAGCCGGGCAATCAGTTTAAAGTCGAGCACTATCGCCGCATCGTCTATGCCAACGAGCGCTTCGCCTCCGGAATCCCGGGCTGGAAAACCGACCGCGGCCGCATCTATATCCTCTACGGCGAACCTGACGGAAAAGAATCGCATCCGTCGGGCGGGTCCTATCAGCGTGAATTCTGGGAAGGCGGCGGCAGCACGAGCGTTTACCCCTTTGAGCGCTGGCGATACCGGCACATCGACGGCGTCGGGGACGACGTCGAGCTCGAATTCGTGGACAAGTCCTTCACCGGCGAATACAGGCTGGCCATGGATGCTGAGGAGAAAGACGCACTGCTGACCGTGCCCAACGCGGGTTTGACCGAAAGTGAGGAGAATGGAACCACCAAGAAAGAGGATCGCATCAACTACGGAGGGATGAGCCAGACGGATTACCAGAGATCCAAGGACGCGCCTTTTGAACGTCTCGCCCGCTACTTCAACGTGCAGCGGCCGCCGCAGATAAAATTTGCGGATCTAAAAGGAGTCGTTACCACCCGCATTACCTATTCTCAGCTCCCCTATGCGATGCGGACCGACTTCATCCGGCTCTCGCCCACAAGGGTGCTGGTGCCAATCACCATTGAGCTGGACAACAAGAACCTCGAGTTCAAAAAGGAAATGCAGTTCAATCGCGCCCAGGTTAACGTCTACGGGCAGGTCACCAATCTCCGGGGAATCATTGCAGCCGAATTCGAAAACACGATTTCGGCCGAATATACCGACGAGTTCTTCGAAGCGGGAAAGAACAAGCGATCGATTTACCAGAAGACCGTGCTCCTGGATGCCGGACAGCGCTATCGCCTTGACCTGATTCTCAAGGATTTGAACAGTAGCTACGTCGGTTCGATGAGCTACGGGATCTTTGTTCCGAAATTTGACGGCGAGGAGTTGCAGGCGAGCACGGTGATCCTGGCCAACTATGTCATGGCCGTTCCGCCGACGTATGAGCAGCTGGAGCAGTTTGTCATCGGCGACATGAAGGTTCAGCCGAACGTCAAGTCCGAGTACCTCAACGGACAGGCTCTCATGCCCTATCTGCAGGTCTACAACACGGCGTACGATCAGACCACGCTGGAACCGTCGCTGCAGATTTCCTACCTCATCAAATCCGGCGATAAGGTGATACAGGATCTCGAGGATGCGAAGGGCAAAACCGTGCAGTTTACATCAGGTCAGCGGGTAGTGATCGTGGCTCAGATCCCTGTGAAGGACCTCCCCGTGGGGAAATACTCTCTGGAAATCAAGATTCTGGACCGGATCGCAAATAAGACCCACGTCACCAATGCCGAATTCCATGTAGTCAAGTAACCGGCTTGGGCGTGCAGCGGCATGCCCCGGGCTTTACCTACATCTCAAAGACTTACGATGGTTTGGAGCGCTGCATGGGAATGCGGGCGGGACGCTCGCTCTCCATTCCGGTCTCATGATTTCGCGGAGATGCCTGTGAGGTTCGGGTCGTGCCTCCAGATGACCTGGCAACTCCGGCGCATTCTTCACGAATGAATATCTCAATTGTCATACCCACATGGAAGGGGAAACGCCTGCTCGGGGCATACCTCCCTTCCGTCCTCGAGGCCGCGGACGTCTACAGGCGAGAGCGCGGACATGATGCCGAGAT
>Ga0315284_10017534_pt1 | contig 10158 bp, 10 predicted proteins | sample YL17G09_16_MG_FD_203696 | JGI IMG/M metagenome (GOLD analysis project Ga0315284, IMG submission 203696) | Sediment microbial communities from Yellowstone Lake, YNP, Wyoming, USA - YL17G09_16 | ecosystem: Environmental > Aquatic > Freshwater > Lake > Sediment | place: USA: Wyoming | collected...
TTGAGGATCTTGATAATCCCTTTCACTGTGGCCATTGGGAGCATCCTGGGAGGACTAGTTGGCGGGCTAATTCTCAGACTGGACTTGTTTGCTTCAATGGCCGCAACCGCTGGCTTCGGATGGTACACGCTGGCCGGACCTATGGTGGGACAGCTTTTCGGAGCAGAGTGGGGCGCAATGGGGTTTGCCGTGAATTTCATCAGAGAACTGTTGACCATAGTAACGGTCACTTGGATGGCAAAAGTCGGGAAGTATGCTCCCATAGCGTCTGGCGGCGCCACTACCATGGACACGACTCTTCCAGCAATCGTGCGGTACTCTGGTTCCGATGTCCTTGTAGCGGCATTCTCGAGCGGCTTCACACTCAGCCTGCTGGCGCCATTCTGCATAGTAGCAATATCCACACTCGGGCGACTTCTTTTCAGCGTGATTTGCCTCTAGATTTCCGTCCCACTCTTCGTTCAGCACGCGACAAGATACAAGAGCCATTCGGTAAAGGACCAAACCTCGTCTCCGCCTCTTGGTTGAGCCAAGAGTCTCAGGTTCTGAAAGGAAAAGAGTACCGAATGCCCTGGTTCTATTGGCTAGTACAAACGTGTCAAGAGTTACCTGGAAGCGCGCGACTTCTTTTCGGTTTTGACTTTTGCCAGAAACTCACTTATCAGTTCTAGGTCATTTTGGACCGTCTGCATGTGTCTGCAACGATGCAGGGTCACTTTGAAACCAGCAAGTTTCTGACCTACATCTAAGTATTTGGTTATCATCTCTTTTTCAGTGTCAGTTAGAAGATGCGTACGGGAGTTTAGCTGTTTAAGCACTTTCAGCAAGTAAGGCTGGAGACGGGCCACGTCTGTTAGAGTTACAACGCCTATGAGACGGTTTCGGTGAGAGACAACGGGCAACTTCTTGATATTGGCCTGAAACATGAGTTTCACAGCGTCCTCAACTTCCAGTTCTGGTCTGACTGTTTTCAGAGGTGTAGACATGATCTCATTGACCTTTGTTCTGTCAACGCTCCGGGCTTCTGCAACTATCCTCTGCAACAGGTCTCTCTCAGTCACAATACCACGGGGACTACCCCTTCTGTCAACGATCAAGCAACCAATCCCGAACTTGTTCATCATTTTCGCTGCCTGTCTGACGCTCGAATTCTCATCTATGACCCTTACGTCTTTTACCATCACGTCTTCAACTTTCAACGACATACCAGTCACCATCTGACCACGATAACACGTAACTGCAATTCAAGCACAACTGAGACTAGCATTTCACATATTTCACAATTGTGAATCCAAAGTCAATACTACCATGTTCTCGATGAACTTATCAGACACCAGAACGTGTCTACATGACCAGGGCACGCTCATGAGTACGTAACATAATCCAAATATGTCCAAGCCCTGGAAATGGAAAGCCGTCGCATTACAAATGCCTTGACGCTCGCTGAGAAAGAACCCACTGAACCATTCACGGGTCACCGAAAAGCCCGAAACGCTCCAACATATACTGAAATGCAAGTCGCGTCTATAGTCCTCAGAACGATCCTGCCTGCCCAGCCACAAGCTCTGAACACCCATGTATAGACCATTGGTGAACTGGGCCGTAGGCTGAGAGAGAACGAGTTCACTCTCCCAAGACGGTACCCTCATCAACAGCGCTCGTTTATAAAGTCGAACGAGACTAGACTAGCCGTTCGTGTTACAAATGATGGAGCTACATAAGGTCAAGATAACTGTCTTGAAGCGTTTCAGTCCATCCGATGTCTTCGCGGAAAGTCCAGCAACACCTGTCTCGCTAATGGCAACATGCGAACTTTTCGAAGACAACCAAGAATTCATCGTTGAATCCCTAGAAATGCCAAAAGGGTTCTGCACGTCTGCATGGGTTTCAATCTATGGCAATGTACGGCTCTTAGCATTCGGCGGCAACCTTCCCTGGTACAAAGAAAAAGGCATCGCCATCAACTGCTGCATCGATGGACTAAGACCGGTAATATTCAAGCTTGAACGCATCTAGCACGCACAAGCAGACGGCTACTCTACCTGTTCTCGGAAGGACTCCTCCCCGCTATTCTTATAAATTGAACATACGAATTAACGTGCATGCAGACTGAAGTCGGAATCATCGGTGGTACAGGCGTCTATGACCCGCAGTTTCTGAAGAACGCCAAAGAGGTGAAGATGGACACGCCTTATGGCTCTCCTTCCGACGTGATCACAGTTGGGGAACTGGAAGGCAGAAGAGTCGCATTCATTCCCAGGCACGCAAGAAAACACACGATAAGGCCCACTGACGTCAATTCTAGGGCAAACATCTACACTTTGAAACAGCTCGGAGTTCAATGGATTCTCTCGCCGTCGACGGTCGGTTCTCTGAGAGAAGAGTTCAAGCCAGGAGACCTCGTGTTTGTTGACCAGTTCATAGACCGTACCACCAGAAGAGAACAGTCATTCTACGTAAGTCCTAAAGTGTGCCACATATCAGTCGCTGAGCCAACCTGTCCCGAACTGAGAAAACTTCTTGCCCAAATAGCCGAAGAGATGAAGATAAGCTGTCACAAAAGCGGAACGTATGTGTGCATCGAAGGCCCAAGGTTCTCCACCAAAGCCGAGTCCAAGCTCTTCAGAAGCTGGGGCGCCGACGTGGTCGGCATGACGCTCGTGCCCGAATGCGTCCTGGCCAGAGAAGCCGAAATCTGCTACGCGTCAATATCCACAGTGACTGATTATGACTGTTGGAAAGACCATCCTGTCACAGCAGGCGAAGTTGGAAAGACGATGAAAGAAAACATCGAGAAAATTCAGAAACTGATCAAAGAAGCCGTTAGAAGGATACCTGAGAAAAGAGTCTGTGAATGCAAAAGCGCCCTAGGAAGCGCCATGGTCTAAAAATCAAGAATTAAGCTTTGGTGTTCAATTTGGATTTGAAAGCGAAGATTAGGAGAATCCCCGAGTTTAAAGGCGTTGTTTTCTGGGACATAACCCCTCTTCTGAAAGACAAGAAATCCTTTGGAGAATGTGTCAAACGCATAGCCGACCATTACCGAGGCAAGGACATTGATGTTGTAGTTTCAAACGAGGCCAGAGGTTTCATAATTGGCGCTGCCGTAGCCTACGAGCTTGGAGCAGGATTCGTTCCAGTAAGAAAGAAAGGAAAACTACCGTCAAAAGTCGCGTCCCTCACGTATGACAAAGAGTATGAGTCAGACACGATTGAGATACATGAAGACGCAATCGGCGAAGGACAAAAAGCATTGCTTATTGATGACTTGCTGGCCACAGGCGGCACAATCAAAGCTAACGTGGATCTGGTGGAGAAGCTCGGCGGAAAAATAGTCGGCATAGGCTTTCTCATAGAACTGGGGTATCTTCGGGGAAGGAAAAGCTTGGGAAACAAGTACGATGTGTATTCACTGATAAACCTTGAATCAACCGCAGAACTGGTTCCAGAAAACCCAGACGATAAACACTTCCAGCTCTTTTGAACCCTTGGCAAGCGCTCAGACATCAACCGTACAGGAAAGAGGAATCAGAGCACCGCCAGAGCTGGGCGAGTTATGCCCTTGTTATTGTGACAGTGGCTGCAACATTGCCCGCATCTGCGGTGAGAGAAAAAGCGTAGGGTCCGTACTCAGAGACCGTCCATCCGAAGTCAAAGAATGTCTGGCCTTCCTCGTCATACAGAACCACAGGTTTAGAACCCACCTGCGTGATCTTGAAGTGGACTAGCTGACTTTTGGTCGAAACTCTGACATCTAGATGGTCACCTTTGTTGAGCGTGAGACTGTATTGCCATTCGTAGTCATCGTCAGTAAGTCTGACAGACTCGTTCAGAAGAAAAGTCGGCTCCGAGGGACGGGCTATCCGTGGAGCCAGCAGAGTGAAACTTAACACTATGATAACAAGTGCGACGCCGAAAGATTGGGGTTGCGTCATCAAGTGCTATGTGCCACCCTTTGGAAGTCGAAAGGAATTCTGATTCGTAATTGCTGCGAGCGGGTATGAAGCTTCTGAAGAAATGATTCAGATGTTACATTCAGATTCTGAATCTCTCTTATGAAGCAGGATTCTCCATCATCGTGTGTGTGCGTGAGAATACTGGTGCGGTCGCCGGGATTTGAACCCGGGATCGCAAGCTTGGAGGGCCTCCACTTGCCTTTAGAAGGCATTTGTGTCCTAACCAGCTAGACGACGACCGCATCTTGCCTTTGTACAAGATTAACTTGGAGGTGGGCTAGATAAGATTTCTTCCCCCAATACGATCACAATCGTTGTTTGACACTCAGTAGAAGACTAGTCTCCCACACACCATATAACGTCACGGAAAAAGAACTACTGCTTCAGCGCTTCGCTCGATCTTGTAGCCTATTGTGTATTTCGACTGAAACATACGTCATTGTAGCTGCCGCCCACAAGCCAACCAAGCTCTGAATGACTATAGCAGAAGAGAATGCAAACCATAACACGGACATTGCTACAGGTAACGGTATTACCATCGCTACGACGCTTAGGAGTTGTACGAGCAACTGATTGTGAATCATTTGCCTGCTACGATGAACCCAAGCTTCCGCTTCTACCAGCTTTGCCATAGTCTCTGCGTCGCCTCAAAGTCTATTCTGCCGCTGTGCAATGCAGAGAAGCGCAACTATGAGTGCATTTAAGACTGTCGGCGTCGACTACAATAATCCTGCATTCATAGCTCACTGATCGATCGGTGATTCAGGCTATCTTTGCTTGGCATGAGGGACACGCGCCAAACCAAGAGAAACCCTCACAAGCAATTGCCATTGGCCGAGTTGAAAGTGTTGTTCAGTCCATCACTGGCTTTGAAGAAGAAACTCATTCTCGTTTCTCATCCGGCCTGTACAGCTTCTTCTCAAGCTTCGGTCGCGGTTTGAAACTTCCTCGAAATTTCGGCAATCCCGTTCGTTGACGTTCCATGTTTTTGATGCGCGCGTAGAGCCTCGGCACCTTCGTTTTGGAGGGTGTCTTAGGTTTCGGAAAACGAACACGGACAGGCGTAAAAGGCTTCTTGGTCTCGTCGACCGAGCTTTTCTTCTTCATCGGGACTTCTTTCACTTTGTGGAAGTTGACATAACCTTCTTTTAGGTTCACTTCGCGCACTTCCCATCCAGCGTCGAGCCAGCCCTTAGCATGCTGGCTGCTAGGCACGTTTTCCCACCATTTTTCAGCCTTGTAAGCGCTCATCGGAAGATTCTCACCGATTATCCCGTCAATTCGCGCGAAACCAAGTTTGACGACTCTGGTGAAGGCTCCTCTGAACCGAAGATATCCGGTAAGCCCGTTGGACTTCGAAATAACACGTGGCGAAACAGTTCGTCTTGCATAGTTAAGACACAACAATCTTGTGGGGTCGCCAGTTGCAACGTCAGGCACCATGCAATCTCTACAATACAACTGCCCACATCGGTAACAACGTGTGAGATAGCTGTACGAAAGTACTCTTCCGCAAATGCCCCATTCATCCTTGAATGGCATTTGAATGACCCGCACCGTGAAATTATCTAAGCTAACCAGATAAAGAATCTGATCTGCGACTGCACTCAAAACTGGCTCTCGTCCACGATCCTGAAGGACCATTAAGCCTCTCAACGCCAACGCAAGTGATGGTCACTATCCCTGCCTATGAACAGCTAAACACATGACCACGAATTCCGTTAGGGCCACTGCCAGAAAAACCTGCAAGACCCATGTTTCTGCAAACAGATAGGCGACAAAAGCAGCTACCATCGGAGCCCAAGCCAACGCGTATCCGGGCACAAGAATCGAAATGAAAGTAGACAGTCGCGCATACACGTTTCCGAGTGCAAATCCTTCCGTCCAGAATTTGCGCGCCAGAATCGTCAATTCCAACATGCTAGCCGCCGCAATCGAAAACAGATAGAGTGTCCCGAAAAGGATTTCAGACGTGAAATTCCTCTTGACGAACACGGCGATGACCAACAGGGCAATCACAGAAAGAGAGTATATGAAAAGCGTAAGCAGCGTCTTCGCCAGAATCAACGTTCTCTTCCTCAAAGGCAGACTCCTCGTGTATGACGAAGCGAGTCCTTCGATCGAAAACATGGTCGGTGGGAGCACAAGCGTCGTCATAGATATGCCTATCAGCACACCAGTCGTAACGACAAACCCTGACTCAAACGACGAGAAAGACACAGCCAGCACGGCTACTTGCAGAGCAGGTAAGAGGAAAAGAACAGCGTATGAAGGCGACCTTGAAGCTATCGCTAAGTCCTTGCGTATTATCCCTGACCATGGCCTCCGAGGATGGATCATAGTGTCCTTGACAGTTTCTCTATTCGCTCCGACTATTCTTCCAGTGCCTATCTTGCGAATGGTTGTGGTCACCCATCTGAAACAGTAGAACGCGAACACGACGTACAATACAGATGACGCCGTGGAAAGGCCGAGTAGAGGAATGTTTGCTGTCTGCAGGTTTGACATGTATGAGATGAGGAAGCCGAAGGAAAATGGGAAAATCATGACCAGAAGCTCCCTTGAAGGTCCGAGTATCTGAGTGAAAGATGCAAAAGATTGGAGAATTACCTCGGCAAAGTTGATGACAAAATACGTGCCAAAGGCAGGAACCATCCACACGAGCATAAACAAAAACCTGGTGACCGTCTTCCACTTCGACCTTCCCCCACCGCTTGCAACTTTCGAATAGAAGAACCTTGCTAGACCAATCGTGAGCCCCAGCGCAAAAATCTCTGTCACGACTGCTGCAATGACTGTGATCGGACCGCCGACCACTGAACCTCCCACAATGAGATATGCGGTGGGAAGCACAACGAGCGCCGCAAGCAACGGCAGGTCAAAAATCCTCACTAAGCATAGGAAAATCACGTTGGAGACTTCTTTCTTTGAAAGCGGAAGCGGGCTAAGAGAATCAGCTATTTTTGACGAAACAAGAGATGTGGAAATCTGAAGCCCCATGAAAACAATGAAAAACAACACTGCAGCAAGGAAGGTGGAGACGCTGGCGACAACCGCAAATTCCTTAGACGTACCTGCAGAAGTCGTCTGTCCCAGTTGAGGAACAAACATGACAAAGCCGAACACGCATATGAAAACCGTCGTGAGCACCTTGCTGATCCACATGTTGTAATTAGCGTTTCTCACAAGCTGCGCAACATTTGCGCTGCCTCTTCGAGGTAAAGATGAACCTGCACGGGTGGAAAAAACCGATTGAAACGAAATCTCTTTCGTTACTGTTGAGGAGACCCGCCACAACTCCCTGAACTTCACAGCGGTTTACTCCTCTTCCAACGTCTGTATCAGTTCCTGGATCCCTGTCTCCTGCTCGGTCACTTTCAGGAAAATGTCTTCAAGAGAACCCTCAGCCCCTTTGACAAGCTTCCGCAACTCGTCCACCGTCCCTTCTCCAACCATTTTTCCCTTGTTTATTATTCCGACTCGGGTGCACAGCTTTTCCGCAACTTCCATGATATGCGTAGAGAATATGACGGCGCCGCCCTTCTTTGCGTGAAAAACAATGAGCTCCTTCAATATCTTGGAAGAACGAGCGTCCAACCCTATCAACGGCTCATCCAGAATCAACAGACGAGGCTCATGCAGCAAAGCTGCAACGATCGCGACTTTCTGCTTGTTCCCCATAGACAACGCGGCTATTGGAGTGTCGAAATATCTCGTAATGTCAAAAGCCGATGTCAGCTTCTCAAGCCTAGAATTGGCCGCGTCTGCTTCCAAGCGTCTCAGCGAGGCCGTGAACTCGAAGAACTCCCTCGGCGTCAACGAATCAAACAAGACAACTTCCTCGGGCACGTAACCTATTTGGCTCTTGGCAGCAACCTCGTTTGAAATAAGCGTATCGTAAACCTCAACCTTACCAGCTCGCGGTTCCAAGACGCCGACCAGCACTTTGAGAGTAGTCGTCTTACCAGCACCGTTGGGTCCAAGCAGCCCGTATATTTCGTTGTTCTTGACGTTGAACGAAAGATCGTCTACAGCCACGAACGTGCCGTAGCTGACCCTGAGCCCTTCGACCTTTACAGCAAGATCCTGCAAACCCAAGTCTCCGCATCAAGATTTGCCACGTTGCCTTAATAGGTTTCTAACAGAACGCCAACTTTTCACACCGCTTCAAAATGGCTGACGAAAACTGAACCCGCAACAAGTGCAAACTCGGGTTGCACAGCAACTGAGAAAATCACAAGACTTATAGACATCAAGCAACAAACAGAAAAGGTGAACCCCTTTGCTTTTCAGCGAGTACCTACACGAAAAAGCTGAAGAATCCAGGCACAACGAACTGATCGGCTACTTGATAGTAACCATCGGTTCAGTATTCTTCGTGGGCGGACTGCTTGAGACAATAATCACAACGATGATAGCCAAGGAAAATCTTCAATGGTTTCTGGTTTTTCCCTATCACTTTACCCCTAACCCGGACAGCCTCCTGGGCACTTCCCTGACCTCCGTCGGCGTGGTTCTCATCCTTCTGGGGGTAGTTTTGGCAATACACTACGCAAGAGAAAGGTCATGGTACATGAAAGAACTGCACAGAGCTCACTCTGTTGAAGTGCAAAAAGTCAAGACTGAAAGACAGAACAAGAACATAAGGAAGCTGACCCAAACGAAGGAAGATGGCCAAGTCTAGAAAGGTCAGCCCTTTATAACTGCAATAGGCACCATTCTAGCGACTTTGGTGGCTATTCCCATTTTGTCGCTCACGTCCACGACGACGTCCACGTTCTTGTAAGCCGCGTCTGCCTCCTCAGCCAAAACTATGGAACTTGCGGAGCGAACGTAGATTTCTCGTGCTTCCAAGGATTTCTTGACGTCTGCACCCCAGAAATTCCTTTTCGCCGCAGTCCTGCTCATCATGCGCCCCGCTCCGTGCGCGGTTGACCCGAAACTGGTTTCCATAGCTTTCTCGGTGCCGACCATAAGCCATGAACTTGTCCCCATGCTTCCAGGGATAAGCACAGGCTGCCCTGCAGAACTGTAGTCCCGCGGAATCTCAGGATGCCCAGGTGGAAACGCACGAGTGGCTCCTTTCCTGTGCACCCACACTTTCTTCCTATCACCATTGACCTTGTGAGTCTCTATCTTTGCAATGTTGTGTGCCACGTCATAGACAAGCTTGAGTCCGTACCTCTCGGGTGCTTCTTTGAAAACCTGCTTGAAACTCTGCCTGACCCAGTGCAGAATCGTCTGCCTATTCACGAACGCATAGTTGACCGCGCACGCCATCGCTTGGAAGTAGTCCTCAGCTTCCTTGCTCTTACCCGGAGCACAGGCGAGTTCACGGTCAGGTAAGACGATCTTGTACTTCTGAACTGCCCTCTCCATAACCTGAAGATAATCAGAACACGTCTGATGACCGAAGCCCCTGGAACCACAGTGTATCATCATGGTGACTTGCCCCTCATTCTCGATCCCGAAAACCTTAGCTGTGACAGGATCGAGTATCTTGTCAACTTTCTGTATCTCCAGAAAATGGTTTCCAGACCCCAACGTGCCTATCTGTGTCAGCCCGCGGTTCTTGGCGTTTCCTGAGACCTTGTCCGGGTTAGCGTTCTTCATGCAGCCATTCTCTTCACAGTGAGTCGCGTCTTCAGGCCAACCTAGCCCGAGGTCAATAGCCCATTGGACTCCTTCAGTGACAAGCCTGTCCAAGTCTTGCTCAGTAACCCTGAAGTCTTTGCGGCGGCTGCCCAGCCCGCTTGGTACGTTCTCGAAAATCGTGTTCGCAACTTGGGAAAGCTTCGGTCTGATGTCTTTCTCCGAAAGGTTTGTTGTCACCAAGCGCACTCCGCAGTTGATGTCGTAGCCGACGCCGCCTGGACTGATCACACCCTCTTCATAGTCAGTCGCAGCCACGCCTCCTATTGGAAACCCGTAGCCTTCGTGTCCATCTGGCAGAGTTATTGCATACTTGTAGATGCCCCGTAACTGCGTAACGTTTGCGCATTGCTGGAGTGTCCGGTCCGTTTGCATCTTTGTAAGCAGGTCCTTGTTAGCGAAGACTACTCCTGGCACGTTCATACTTGGTTTGTACTTCGGAATGCGCCATGAATACTCTGTTATCTTTTCAAGCATGATCTTCTCTGTGGGGCCGCGACTTTCACCTTCGGACACATTTTCACCCGATCATTACAGAGAAGGGTGTAAA
>Ga0315284_10017535_pt1 | contig 10157 bp, 9 predicted proteins | sample YL17G09_16_MG_FD_203696 | JGI IMG/M metagenome (GOLD analysis project Ga0315284, IMG submission 203696) | Sediment microbial communities from Yellowstone Lake, YNP, Wyoming, USA - YL17G09_16 | ecosystem: Environmental > Aquatic > Freshwater > Lake > Sediment | place: USA: Wyoming | collected...
CGTTGCGAGGGCTGGATGTTCTTTCCAGCCCGCCTGCCCTGGCGGGCTAGGCCAGGGAAGCAATCCCCTTTTCGCTTGGAGATTGCTTCGTCGGGTAACGAACGCCCTCCTCGCAACGACACCCTCTTTCTTGAGAAAGCCATGGTTTGTTTTTGATGTGAGCTTGACAAATGCATGTTATTGCATATAATCTTTATTGATAATACTTGCAATAAGGAGCCTATGTCCTGCTCGAAACCTTTCGCCGATAAATTGCAAGCGCGCGGCTTTCGCATGACGCCGCAGCGTCATACCATCCTGCACATCCTCAAGCAATCTGGCGGACACTTCTCCCCTGCCCAGGTTTACGAAAAGGCGCGTCAGAGCGTCCCTGGCATGACCGAGGCGACAGTCTATCGCACATTGGAATTCCTGGCCGAGAACAATATAGTGTTCCCGACCCTCAACGGGAATGGGCACCTGGTCTATGAAATCGCCGGGCATGACCACCACCATCTGGTCTGCCGAGCCTGCGGACAGGAAGTGGAGATCGAGCATACCCGTCTCCAGCCTCTCTTAGCAGATCTGGAGGCAGCCACCGGTTTCCAGTCCATTGGCAGCCACATCACGTTCTTCGGGCTTTGCCCGGAGTGCAAAAGGGATTCCGGCCTCTCCTGACGCCGGGGGGGCTCATAACCGAAATCTGCCCACCCTGGCGGCCGGGGAGACTTCGGAATCCATCTCTTATTTCGGAGATTATATGATGTATTCTCCCGCTCCCATGCACATCCCGGATGGTTTCCTTTCCACCCTGATGGCGGTCATCCTGTGGGTAGTTTCTGCCATTTCCGTGGCATACGCCTTGCGGCGCGTCGACAAGGATTTGGGCGAGCGCCAGGTGCCGCTAATGGGCGTGCTGGCGGCGGCCATCTTCGCCGGTCAAATGCTCAATTTCAGCGTCACCGGCGGGACCTCCGGCCACCTGCTCGGCGCGGCCCTGGCCACCATCCTGCTCGGCCCGTGGGCGGCGATCATTGTATTGACCAGCGTGGTCAGCATCCAGGCGCTCATCTTCCAGGATGGCGGGCTGCTGGCCCTGGGCGCCAACCTGTTCAACATGGCCGTCATCGGCGTGACGGTCTCGTACTTCGTCTATACCAGTCTTCATAAACTGGCGCGCGGCAAATCGTGGGGCGTCTTCGCCGGGGGGTTCGCGGCAGCCTGGCTCTCGATTGTGGTCGCCTCGCTGGCTGCGGCCCTGGAACTGGCACTCTCCGGCACCTCCCCGGCCAATATCGCGGTCCCGGCCATGGGCGGCATCCACATGCTGATCGGCCTCGGCGAGGGACTCATCACCGTCGGCGCGCTGGCTTTCCTGTACGCGGCGCGAGGCGACCTGCTCCGCAGCGGCGGAGCGGCCCCCAAGGGCGGCGCGGCAGTCTGGATTTTTGGCCTGGGCATCGCCGCCTTGCTGGCCGTCCTCTCCCCGCTGGCTTCCGCCCACCCCGATGGCCTGGAATGGGTGGCTGCACAAAAGGGCTTCCTCGAAACGGCGCGCTCCCCGCTCTACAACCTTATCCCGGATTACACCTTCCCCGGTATCTCGAACACGGCCCTGGCAACCATCCTGGCGGGCATCATCGGTATGCTGCTTGTCTTTGGGGTCGCGCTAGGCGTAGCTTACATGCGGCGGAATAAGAAAGCATAATCAGACTTACAGAGGCGCAATACAGCCGAACCAACCACGTTGCGCCCCTGTTGTATTCTTATGCATATTCACTTCCTCGATCCCTACCAGCCGCGCACCAGCCCCATCCACGCCCTGGATGCGCGCATCAAGTTCGTGCTGACGGTGGCGTTTATCCTGACCGTCTCGCTGACGCCGGTGGCTGCCTGGCCGGTCTACATCCTGCTCCTGGCCCTGATCCTTTCGGTCGAGATCCTTTCCGGGTTGGGGATCGGGTACGTGCTGAAACGCGCCCTGCTGGCCCTGCCTTTCGTGCTGGCAGCGCTGCCTGTGATCTTTACGCTGAAAGGCACCTCTCTCTTCACCATTCCCCTCGGTTCATGGACATTGACCGCCTCGCTCGAAGGACTGGAACGCTTCATCGGCGTGGCGCTGAAATCCTGGATATCGCTCCAGGCGGCGATTGTATTGGCCTCGTCAACACCCTTCCCGGAATTGCTGCAAGCGATGCGGGCGGTGGGCATCCCGCGCCTGCTGGTGGGGATGTTCGGGCTGATGTGGCGTTACCTGTTCGTGCTGGTGGATGAAGCGCTGCGGCTGATGCGGGCCCGGGCGGCGCGTTCCGGTCAAAGCGCGGAGGCAGGTAAAAGGTGCGGGGGGAGCGTGGCGTGGCGTGCGCGCGTGACGGGCGGGATGGCTGGCAACCTGTTCCTGCGGGCGTTCGAGCGCAGCGACCGCATCTACGTCGCCATGCTCTCGCGCGGCTACGACGGCGAAGTGCGCTCCCTGCCGCTCCTACCCCTGACCAGCCGCGGCTGGCTGGCGCTGGCGGCCGGGTTATTCCTGCTGCTCTTGCTGCTCCTGTTCGGAATCCTGTTCTGGGGTTAGCCCATGCACCACTCGATTGAAGTTCGAAACCTTTCGTTTTCTTATCCCGACGGTCACGAGGCTTTGAAGGATGTTACCTTGAGCATCGCCCCCGGAGAAAAAGTAGCCTTAGTTGGGCCGAACGGGGCAGGCAAGTCTACGCTGCTCCTGCACCTAAACGGCATTCTTAGCGGGCAGGGACGGGTGACGGTCTGCGGGCTGACGGTGGAGCAAAAGAACCTGAGCCGGGTGCGGGCGATGGTCGGGCTGGTGTTCCAGAACCCGGATGACCAGCTGTTCTCGCCGACCGTTTTCGACGACGTGGCCTTCGGCCCGCTCTACCAGGGACTTGAGCCTGCGGAGGTCGAGCGGCGCGTCGACTCCGCCCTGGCCGCCGTCCGCATGACGGGTTATACCCGGCGCGTCTCCCACCACTTGAGCGCCGGCGAGAAGAAACGCATCGCCATTGCGACGGTGCTCTCGATGAATCCTGAGGTGCTGGTATTGGACGAGCCGACCGCCGGCCTCGATCCGCGCGCCCGGCGCACGCTCATCAAACTGCTGCGCGACCTGCCAATGACGATGCTGGCTGCCAGTCATGACCTGGCGATGGTGCGTGAACTGCTGCCGCGCATGGTCATCATGGATGAGGGCCGTATCGTGGCCGACGGGCCGACGGGGAAACTTTTGAAAGACGAGAAATTGCTGGAAGCCCACGGGCTGGAGAAGCCATGACAAAACTCCCGGCGTCTCGAAGACGCCGGGAGTCTGATTTTACACGGCGTCTCGAAGACACCGGGAGTCTGATTTTACAGTCCTCCCGCTTTGCGCAGGATGTCGGCCTTGTCCGTCTTTTCCCAGGACAGGTCAAGGTCATCCCGCCCGAAGTGACCGTAGGCGGCTGTCTGGCGGTAGATTGGACGGCGCAGGTCCAGGTCACGGATGATGGCGCCCGGGCGCAGATCGAAGTGCTCGAGGATGAGCGCAGCGATCTTTTCGTCGGGGATTTTCCCGGTGCCGAAAGTCTCGATGTTGACCGAGAGCGGGTGCGCCACACCGATGGCGTAGGCTACCTGGATCTCGCAGCGGTCGGCCAGTCCCGCCGCGACCACGTTCTTGGCAGCCCAGCGGGCTGCGTAGGCCGCCGAACGATCCACCTTGGTCGGATCCTTGCCGGAGAATGAGCCGCCGCCGTGCCGGCCCATGCCTCCATAGGTATCCGCGATGATCTTGCGCCCGGTGACACCCGCGTCACCCATCGGGCCGCCGATCACAAAGCGCCCGGTCGGGTTGACGAAGATTTTCAGCTCCTTATCCACCATATCAGCGGGAAGGGTGGGCATGATGATGTGCTCGATGACGCCCTCGCGGATCTCGGCGTGGGAGACTTCCGGGGCATGCTGGGTGCTGACCAGAACAGTGTCGACGCGTTTCGGTTTGCCGTAGGCATATTCCACCGTGACCTGCGCCTTGCCGTCCGGGCGCAGCCAGTCGAGCGTGCCGGCCTTGCGCACCTCGGCCAGGCGGCGGGTCAGCTTGTGGGCCAGGTAGATGGGCATGGGCATCAATTGGGGCGTCTCGTTGCAGGCGAAGCCGAACATCATACCCTGGTCACCGGCACCGATCTGGTCCAGGTCTTCCTTGTCGCCCTCTTTGGCCTCCAGCGACTGGCTGACGCCCATGTCAATATCCGCGCTTTGGCTGGCGATGGCCGAGAGCACGCCGCAGGTATTGCCGTCGAAACCTTTCTTGGCGCGGTCGTAGCCGATGTCGAGGATCACCTGGCGGGCCAGTTCGTCGAAGTTGACGAAGGCGTGCGTGGTGATTTCGCCCAGCAGCATCACGAAGCCGGTCTTGGTGACGACTTCGCAGGCCACGCGCGACATCGGGTCCTGCTCGAAGCAGGCGTCCAGGACGGCATCCGCGATCTGGTCGCAGAGCTTATCGGGGTGGCCCTCCGTGACCGATTCAGAGGTGAACATCAGCTTGGGCGAAGTCATGAAGGTAGTGCTCATAGAATTTGGGTCTCCTTTGCAAAAGAAATTGCCCCTTCAGAACATCTTGAAAGGGCAATTGCGCAGGATGCACGGCTGCCCTCTCATCTTCCAGAATCCGGGTAACCGCATGGGGTTACCCCTACTGCCGGAATTGGCACCTTTCCTTGTGCACTGGTGACTGATTATGGTAGCCCGAAATATGGCTACCATTACTGGTCACTGAACACTGGAAGGTTGTCGAGGCATCATCGGGCCGGTCCCTCCGCCTCTCTGGATAAGAGTTGCCGGTTGGGGCTATTGAGTTGTGGTCGGGATAATACCACAGGAAATAAGAGGCGTCAATTACAGGGTACTGCGTAAATATCAGTAACTTCAAGAACTCTCTGAAGTCGCCTGGCAGCTCGACGTCCATAATTGATCCTGCGCAGGATTTCAACCTGCCTCAAGCGTTCATGGGGAGTACGCCCAAGCCAGTAAACCTTTTCGTCGGACTCGTCCGTGAGAGAGGCTACCGAAATGGCAGAGCGATCGATCTGGAGTTTCGAGAGCGGGTTGCTTTCCATGATTTCAATTATAACGCCGGATCGTGTTTGCGGTTGAGACCTTCGGTCAACGCTGTGTCGGGGGCAGGCCCCCTTCCCCCTCCGGGGACCTTCGGCGGGGGTGCTTCGCGAAGACCCCGACACAGCGAGAGAACAGAGAGACAGAGGTGGTAGACAAAGTACAATTCAGTTGTATAATAATTTTAGGATATGTAACCATCAGGGTTTCGCTGAACAAAGGCTCCTCTTTTCTAGAAAGGAGTGGCAAGTGATGACTCGAGCGGTGGCTATGAATGCTTTACCCAAAGTGCTTGTGGTCTGCAAATGCCCCGACACCGGGCCTGTTTGGGCATTCAGCCTGCAACAGAGGCAATTTCAGGTTGTGCTGGAAACGTCCCCAGCCAATGCAATTCAACGCTGGGAACAGGAAATTCCTGACATGATCATCCTGGATACGGATGGTTCAGATAGCATCCTTTTGAGCCTGCTCAAGGACCTTCGCCAGGAAACCAGTACCCCTATCATACTGCTCACGTCGCGCCGGGAGGAAGATTATTGGCTGGAAGCCTATCGTTCCGGTGTGGATGAGTGCATTGTCAAGCCGGTCAGCCCGGCGTTATTTATTGCCAAAGCGTGCGCCTGGCTGCGCAGATCATGGACTATCCCTTCTACAGTGCTTGATTCCCTTAAGGTGGGAGTGTTTCACCTGCATCCGGCCGAACGTTTATTGGTCAAAGGTGATAATCCTCCCCTGCGGTTGACCAATCTTGAGTTCCGCGTGATGTACATCTTAATGGGTTATCCAGACAAGACAGTCAGTACGAATGAATTGGTCGAACGTGTGTGGGGATTTAGCGGTGAGGGGAATCATAATGTGCTCAAGAATGTGATTTACCGGTTGCGCCGCAAGATTGAAGCGAATCCTGCCATGCCCCGTTATATCCTCACAGTGGCTGGGGTTGGTTATCGTTTTGTAAAAGATTAGAGCGACTGTAAGTCATGGCAGAACTCCCCGCCCAACGAGGTCGGGGAGTTCTGCTATTCGTCGGTACTTACAGGGTACTGCGCCAAAGGCCTACTCGGTAAAAATTTGAACCCAAATCGTCGTTTTTTCCTTACTTCTTGGCCGCTTCAGTTCAGAAATATATCTAAGAGCAGTAAAATCCCGTTATTTCCGAGCCTTTCGATACAGAAAAGTTCATAGATTTTTGCAAGAAGCAGTAAGGCGAAAAATTGCGACCCGGCAGTGTTTTTCTGCGACCCCAAACCCCGTTGCTGATACCAGTCTAAGACTTTGAACAACTATAATGTTACCATCACCTTACAAAATTGTTAGGCGATAGTCAGCGCGGCTTTAACCCGGGTGCCCCAATTTGGTCGCTTGGCTGCGGAACAGCGCAGCCAGGACGCCCGGAGAGCCAATAGCGAAACCGGCCAGCATCAATCATTATTTGATGGGCTGGTTTCTTTTTTTCGGCATTGTAAAAAAACAGGTAAGGCAGGAGGTGCCACGAAGAAGATTTTCGTATTGTGCATTTTCACAAACAAATCATTCGATTATCGTTCACAAATTTCGAAAGGAGTTTTTAATTATGAAACACAGATTTTCACTAAGCTTGACCATCGCGCTGGTGATGGCGATGGTAGTTACCTCGCTGGCCACCGCCGCCGTCTGGACCGACAAACCAGATTATGAGCCCGGCAATGTTGTGACCATCAGCGGCGACAACAGCGATGGCGCCGGCTTTGCGGCTGGCGAAACAGTGAACGTGGCCGTCACCGGCCCCAACCGCTATACAGCCGCCTGCGATGCGACCTCCGACGCCAACGGCGCGTGGTCGTGTCAGGTAACTCTGGCGGCTGACGATTCGGCCGTTGGCGATTACTCATATACGGCGACATCAGCGTCCGGCGTCTCGCAGAGCGGGACGTTTACGGATGGGAACGTGAGCGCAGCACCTTTGAGCATACTCAAAGCGGACTGCAGCACCATCCCACCCGGCACTCCGCCCAGTTTCACCCTCGGAGACACCGTGTGTGCTAAGACCACTATAACTGTTCAAGGCAGTGGAAACGCAGACTTTCATATGCAGTGGTACAATCCTAGCAACACACTGGTAGGGGATACACCCTTCTCAAACAAAGCTGACGGATCGACGCATACAGACTCCTTCACCCCTAACGTAACCGGGACGTGGACCGTCAAAACCTGCAAGGGAAGTAGCGCCGGCGCTTGTAATTCGGGGAACACACTGGACACTAAGACCTTTACCGTTGCTGGTGACACCACGCCGCCGGTGATTAGCTATGTACTTACTCCAGCATCGCCGGATGGTAGCAATGGATGGTACAAGACCAATGTTACCTTGGTGTGGAGTGTTACTGATCCCGAGTCTGCTTTTACAAAGACTGGCTGCGTTGATCAGAACATTACGGCAGACCAGGCTGCGACCACTTACTCGTGCTCTGCGACTAGCACTGGAGGTTCTTCGGGTCCAGTGTCGGTGACAATCAAGCGCGATGCGACTCAGCCTGGTATTGTTTGGTCTGGAAGCATTAATAATGGCGATGCCTTTGTTTATGGCTCCGTGCCTGCTGTACCCACTTGCTCTGCCACAGATTCTCTTTCCGGCCCAGATACGTGTGTGGTCACTGGTTATGGCACTTCAGCAGGAAGGCACACCTTGACCGCCACCGCAAAGGACAAAGCAGGCAACGTCAATACTGAGTCACGCTCATACACGGTCAGCAAGGCCAACGCGACCTGCACGATTAGCGGCTACACTGGTGTCTACGATGCGGCCTCCCATGGCGCAAGCGGCTCCTGCTCGGGCGTGGGCGGCGAATCAGCGGGTACGCTGGACTACGGAACGACCTTCAAGGATGTATCGGGCGGGACAGCCCACTGGGTCTTCACCGGCAACGGCAACTACGACGACGAGAGCGGTGATGTGGCCATCGTGATCAGCAAAGCTGATGCGTTGGTCACAGTCAACGGCTATACTGGTATATATGATGCCGTGGCTCACGGTGCGACTGGCACAGCCACAGGCGTTGGTGGTGTGAATCTCAGCGCAGGACTGAATCTCGGCGCGACGTTCACTAATGTACCGGGTGGCACTGCTCTCTGGACATTCGCTGGTGGTACCAACTACGACGACGAGAGCGGTGATGTGGCCATCGTGATCAGCAAAGCTGATGCGTTGGTCACAGTCAACGGCTATACTGGTATATATGATGCCGTGGCTCACGGTGCGACTGGCACAGCCACAGGCGTTGGTGGTGTGAATCTCAGCGCAGGACTGAATCTCGGCGCGACCTTCACTAATGTACCGGGTGGCACTGCTCTCTGGACATTCGCTGGTGGTACCAACTACCTCGATGAGAACGGTAGTGTTACTATCGGGATTCTCCCCTGGACCTTCGGTGGCTTTTACCAGCCGGTAGATAATGGCAATGTTTGGAACACAGTCAAGGGCGGTTCGACTGTCCCGTTGAAGTTCGAAATCTTTGCGGGCCCAACAGAGCTGACGGATGTTTCAGCCGTGAAGTTCTATACCGCAAAAACGATATCATGCACAGGCCTGCCCGGTGCAAGTGAAGATCAAATAGAGACTCTCTCGGCGACAGGTAGCACAGTTTTGCGCTACGCCGACGGGAAGTTCATCTTCAACTGGAAGACGCCCAAGGCAGTAGGTTGTTATCAGGTGACGATAACTGCTCAAGATGGTTCTACACTGGTGGCCTACTTCAAGCTTAAGTAACATGAAGACAAGCCGATAGACCAAGGTACAAAAACCCTGCGCTGTTCTTCCGGCGCAGGGTTTTTATTATCCGCTACGGTGGGGGATCAATAACCTTCCAACTCGTATTCGACAGTAAAAATCTTCAAGGTTGCATTGGTGGCAGAGGGTCGCGGGAACATAAAATAGACCGTCTCCGTCGTTCCGGGTTCGATCTCGATTGGCAGAAGCGGTTCGACACGCACAGGCGCTAACGGAGAGGCGGTTTCCGACGTCAGCGAAACATCGCTGGTTGAAAGCGTGATTGCCCTCTGACCGTAATTATAGATAGAGATGCCGACCGTGAGCGTGCTTCCATCAGGAGAAGTTGCTGTCTCCAAAAGCGAGATCTCGGCCTGCAGCGCGGAGGCATCCGGCGTGTTGAACGCCGTAATCGTCTCTTCCAGCAACTCCCCCTGGATGACAGTTCCGCTGGAGGCGGTCTCTCCAGGGATGAAGATCGTGATCTGCGAGGTAGACTGGTCAAGGAGGGAGGCATTGTCCGGCAAACCCTGCAGCGGGGCGGACAGGCTGTACGTGACCGTATTGCAGCTGGCCCAGGTAACGGTAGCGGCCGCCTCAGGTTTCAACGCAGAGACCAGGGACAGGTTGTCTATCACCGGACTCAATCCGAACACGAGATTGATCTGTGTTCCTTCCACCCAATAGGCCCGTTCGGGATGATTGCGGGGCACGACCAGTGATCCATCCGACCCGGGTTTAAGTGTACGGATCTCGAAGGAACGCGAGCCGAGTACCAGGCTCGGGCGGCAATCATCGCCCGGGAAGAAACGGGCCAGCAGGTTGGTTAATTGCGGTCGCAGGAAAGTCAACCCGGCGATAAGAGCGATGACCAGTTTCTGGCGAGGGGCGCAAAAGTCGGTGATGTACGGCCCAATGGCGTGCTGACGGCGGAAATGGACTCCATTGGCGCGCTGAGCGCGCAAATATGCCCACAATTTGGCTTCGGCAGGAGTTTGCTCTCTACGCAATTCGCCCGCACGATGCATCATCTTCGGCGTGGAGCGTTTGGCTTTCTTGATGAGCTTCTCCTTCCCGCCCCCTCCCAGCCTCCCCCATTTTCAAAGCCGGAAAATGGGGGAGGAGCAATTGCTCATGGAAAGGGAGGCCGATATATTATAGCAAACCACCATGTCCCCCCATTTCTGTTTTTCGAAATGGGGGAGGAGCAATTGCTCATGGAAAGGGAAGCCGATTAATTATTGCATGCCGCCACGTCCCCCCATTTCTGTTCTTAGAAATGGGGGGACTATAGGGGGGCTATTTCCCCTCCACAATCTTT
>Ga0315284_10017536_pt1 | contig 10157 bp, 18 predicted proteins | sample YL17G09_16_MG_FD_203696 | JGI IMG/M metagenome (GOLD analysis project Ga0315284, IMG submission 203696) | Sediment microbial communities from Yellowstone Lake, YNP, Wyoming, USA - YL17G09_16 | ecosystem: Environmental > Aquatic > Freshwater > Lake > Sediment | place: USA: Wyoming | collected...
GAAATCGAATTTTTTAACAACTGCAAGTCTAACGATTGCAGGTTCTCTTTGAAACCCAAGTGAATCATTGTTTGTAATAAAACTGATTATGTAATCAGCTTCGATCAATCTAACAATTGATAATTGGGAGGGCCCACTTTCTGCAGAAATTTTCAATTTATGTTCTATTTCAGCTCTTGCACAATGATCTGCGGTCAGAATTTTATCTTTAGCAATCCATACGCCAGAACAATACACACCCACAACTCCAGAACCCAAACCTTTCGAAACGAATGCTACAGTGCTAGATTGCATGTCGTTTACTATGTTATGATCATGCTGTTGTGTCCTTGGAACAATTGTCATGCAACATCCTGTAATAACACCAATGGCAATTAATCCACTCCAAAATAATAATGTTTTTTTCATGAACGATAAGTCCCTATATCATAAGATATGGTTCTTGCGTCTAATAAGTGTATATTGCTTCATAAATTTGATATGACTAGAGAAGAAGGATAAACGATGAAAAACATTGTTATAATTTTGATGTTACTTTTAAGCGGTTGTAATGAACCTCAAAATTCCAGAATTTTTGTAGGAAACGGCACTATGAACAGCCCTGATTCAATGTATACAATATCATTAATGTCATATTATTCGCATCCACACGTCAAACAACGTAAACATAAAAAGTAAACTTACTAACAAATATCATGACTTTAGAATATAAAAACAACGTGGAACAAATTGAGTCTGTCGTAAAAGAAGCAAATGACTTCGTTACAGAGGTTAAAAACATTTTAAACGTTGGGCATGTTAAAAAAATGTTCAGATTGGGTTCTGACGTCTTCGCGGCGTTTGAACCGTTCGCTAGACGACCAACGATGTTCAATGCCGCCCGAGCAGTAATGGGTGTCGGTAAAATTATCGTTGATGACAGTGAAATATGGGGAACCGGTTATTTTGATGAAGAAGGTTGGATTGAAGTTTTTAACTATGAATTTCGTGATACAATTATTCAAGTTCTTTCAAAGTACGAACATTCTTTGTTAAAGACGTCTGATGAAAATTCATTTATTCGTCTTGTTGATGTGGATGGTGTCCAGTTTGGATGGACACAACGAATAAAATTTGAATCTACGTCAGAACCTGTTTATTGTAAAATTGAAAAACTCAATGAGGCTCAAGATATTGTTAGAAATTTGTTTTGGAGCAAATTCAAAGAAAAACACATTGTAATTCGAAACAATAAGCAATTTGCATCGACATCATATGCCTTATCTAAGATTGTTTTTGAAATTGATGATGCATTCAATTCAAAATCATCTAAAAAGGCTGATGAATATTCAAAATACTTAAATCGTTGTATTGACGCCGGTGTATCAAGAAGCGTAATGTTGTATGGGCCTCCTGGAACTGGTAAGTCGACGATGGCTCGCACAATTGTTGAAAACCTTAACTTAAGATCGTTACGTATTCGTGTTGAAGACGTTAGTGGAATTGAGAATGGAACTTTGTATGAAGCAATTTCAATTTTCAAACCAGAGAGCGTTATTCTTGATGATTTCGATCGAACGAGGGAACAATCTTCTTTACTCGAAACGCTTGAATTTTTTCAACGGCACGTTAAATTAGTTATCGCAACCGTAAACAATATGAGTCGCCTTGATGATGCACTACTTCGTCCAGGAAGATTTGACGAATTGGTTCTTGTTGATAAGATGGATGGCGATGTTGTTAAAATTCTTTTAGGCGAATACGTCGATGGCTTTGATGCAGTTAAAGATTGGCCAATTGCGTTTATCTTAGAGTATGTTAAACGTCGTAAATTTATGTTGCCTAACGAAGCAGAAGCTTCAATGTTAGAATTATCACAAAGAGTCAAGGGAATAGTTATAAATTGTGAAAATCCCGACGAATGGTCGAATTTAAATGCTATAAATGCTATAAATGATAAAAAACGAAAAACATCAAAGCGAAAAAGTACTCTTGATTCCGTCGCCATGGCGCCCGCGGATCCCGACTAGGTAAACGTAAAAACGATTATTTGAGCAATCGCGACTTAGTGGCCAGATACGTTCCAGTCAAATGGAAAAAAATAAAATTCAACAATGGAAAGCATGAAATTTCAAAAGGATATAAGAGATTAGCCGACGCGCTCATAAGACGAAGAAAAATGAAAAAGACTTAAGCTTTAAGCCAAGCTACAGTATTATTATGTTAAGGGAAACGTTTTTCACCCCCTTTCAAGCAAGCGTCTTATGAAAGTTAATGTGGCTACACGAAATAAATTAGATTCAGAAAATTCAGCAATTGGTTGTACAGAATTCGTGTTACATAAATCACAACAAACAATTTTCAATGGAATTCAAAATAAAATAATTGACTACACTGAACATAGATTGTTGCGTTACGTTAACAATACAAAAGACGTCCAGCAAAAAATGTCATTAGTGGTAATGGTCGATGACTACAAAGCTGGTTTGATTGCGATTGCATGGAAAAACGGAAAACCTTTGTATATCAAAGTTACACGTGATTCAAAAATTGTTTAATTAACAATATGTGTTATAAGGTGTAATATTTGACTATGTCAAACGATTCTACTCAAAGTAGCAACACAACAAAAATTGTCTTTGCAGCGGAAGCAAGAAAACAATTGTTTGCCGGGATGTCAATTGCTGCCGAAGCGGTCGGAGCAACACTTGGACCAAAGGGAAAAACTGTATTAATTCAACAGGAAAACGGTTCACCAATTGTTACAAAAGATGGTGTTACTGTAAGTAAATCAATTCGTTTAAAGGACCCAATAGAAAGAATGGGAGCCGAACTAATTCGCGAAGCTGCGTCACAAACAAATGACGTTGCCGGCGATGGAACAACAACGTCAACTGTGTTAACCCATGCCTTAATAAAAGAAGGCCTTAAATTGCTTGAGGCTGGTTATTCAGCAAAAGAATTATGTGAAGGAATCGAAAAGGCACATGATATTGTTGCCGGCAACTTAATTGCATCTGCAAAACAATTAACAACATGGGTAGAAATTGCTCAAGTTGGAACAATTAGTGCAAATGGTGATGAGGCAATTGGAAAATTAATCGCTGATGCAATGGAAAAAGTTGGCAAAGATGGAATCATCACCGTTGAAGACGCAAAAGGAATGTCAACAACCTTAAGCATCGCCGAAGGTATGCAATTTGAACGAGGTTATTTGAGTCCTTATTTTGTTACAAATCCAGAAAGAATGAACGCTGTTTATCAAGATGCCGTTGTTTTAGTAACCGACAAAAAACTAAGCAATCTTCGAGATCTAGTCCCGGTTTTAGAATATGTAATGCAACAGCATTCACCCTTATTGATAATCGCAGAAGACGTTGATGGTGATGCACTGCAAGGTCTCGTTTTAAATCGAGTAAAGTCAAATCTTCCAATCGTTGCGATCAAAGCGCCGGGGTATGGTCAACATAAAACAGATATTTTAAACGATATTTGTACTTTAACGGGAGCTACGCTTGTTTCGAGCGCAACGGGAACTTCGCTTGATAAGGCACATCAATGTTTGGGAAAAATAAAAAAATTCATCGTTGATGCAAAATTAACGACAATCGTTGGAACCGGAACGACAAAAGAATCAATTGATAAACATGTTGAAGAGCTTCGAATTCAATTACAGGATATCACATTATCGACTGAAGAAATTCAAAAATTAAAAGTACGTATTGCAAGATTGGCAAATGGCGTAGCAATCATCAGGGTCGGCGGCGCGACCGAAGTCGAAATGGTTGAAAGAAAGTATAGAATTGAAGATGCGCTCAACGCTACGAAAGCTGCTGCCGACGAAGGAATCGTTCCCGGGGGCGGAATGGCGCTAATGAACGCAATTAAAAATTGTAAATTTGACGATCAGGACACTCAGCGTGCCATCGGCATGAGTATTGTTGTTGAGGCATGCAAAGCGCCTCTTCGTAGAATCGTTCAAAATTCAGGATTGTCAGCTGACGTTGTATTTAATGAACTTGGTAAATGTAACTTGGGTTATAATGCCGCAACTGGCAAATATGTAGACTTGATAGCTGATGGGATTGTTGATCCTGTTAAAGTAACGAGATTCGCACTAAAGAACGCTGTTTCAGTCGCGACGACGTTCTTATCACTTGATGCAGTTGTATACAATGACTAAACAAAATATTCTGCCAGGTGCCAGCGTTAAAATCAAGCACCTACAAGCGATATTCCCAAAACAAGATGATTATGGTGTCGTAATTTCTGTTCAAAAAGCAAACTCCGCTTTCAAGGAACAAGACAGTCAAATGGTTTATTACGTATTCACCAGCGAACAGAAAGTTGTTGGGCCTGTTTTTGCATGTGAAATTGAGGTTATAATGCCTCATGAAACACCGCTCGTGCCCACTCAAGCCCTTTAGTTATTTCTAAAGTATAATATTTGGGTTCATATATCATAAAATTACAAAATAACAGGCATGCACGTGTTAATTCATAATGAATTCAAATCTGTGTAACTTGAGTCACCACAATTATAAAATTTAGATATGGAATTTGAATTAAACGGTGATTCAACTAGCTTGATCGTAAAAGATCGCATCGAAATTAAATTACCAAGATTCATGACGATGTTAAGTACAAATGAATTAACAAACGTTCAAAATTCTGTGAATAAAGATAAACTGATTATTGCAGTTGGGAAAAAAACTGATAATGAAATTGTGTTTTTAACAGGAACTTGTAAAGTTATGACTTTAAAGTTGTCAAATAACGAAACGTTCCCAAAAGGTTTCATGACGTTAAATCAATTCGGATCAATGGTGATTATTAATGATGACGTTATGACATATTGTATTGAATCAATAAACATGATTGAAAATGCAATCGAAGTTGATATAACGATAATTTAAGAAACGAAAATGGCAAAAAACAAAAAGAATAAAAACCACCAAGAACCAATTGAACGTGAAGATCGTATGGAACTACACGGGGAAGTTACAGACGTAATGCCTGGGACCCTTTTCAAGGTTATAGTTGAAGGTGGAAGCGAAGTATTGTGCACACTTGGTGGAAAGTTGCGACTCAATAAAATCAGGATCCTGTTGGGAGACAGGGTGATCATTGAAGTTTCGCCTTATGATTTGTCGCGTGGCAGAGTTATTTTTCGAAAATAAGTTATGAAATTATTGCCCGGGCAACTAATCAAATCTACAGATCCGTTTGAAATTTTTTCGTTTCAAAACGATGATAGGATTTTATTAACGTATTTATTCACCATCATCGCAGTTAAACCGCCGACAGAGCGCAACACGGTTGCGTATTACATTATTCCCTTAGACCACGATAACATACTGGTTGGATATTTTTAGGAGATCATCTAGACCATTCACAAATATTCGTTCACTAAAATGATATCATCATTAAGCTTAATTGTCCCCGGACTTACGTTTTCATCATCGTTAGACATCATTACGCGCTATGTCGAGGATGAAATTAATATAGAGGCCAATTTACCAATTACGATTATTTCTGCGACGAAAACAATGGGTGAACACACCCAAACTAGAGGTGATCGACGTTTTACGTATAGACTTTGTCTTATTTATCACAATAAACAAATAGGTTTTCGTGTTATTAAAGATCAATTACTTGCTTATTATGAAATCAGATAAAATATGCCCGGGTGACATTGTTGTTCTTAATTATGACAAATTGTTGTATTTGTACAGTCAAAACGTTTGTGGGTTGGACGACAATGCAAAGTATGACCTTCGAATAGCACATTATACAATGGGATTCAGACCAAATGCAAAAACAAGACTTCTTTGTGAAATGCATCAATTTTTGATTGTTGCCGTTCTTGAGATTGATAAAATTCTACGAACCGCGTATTATGTTCAACATATTCAAACTTCAATGTTTGGTTGGACACTTGAATTACCTGAAGGTATTTTCATCAAACGTTATTGAATAAAATTGTTCCCGGTGATCTTATTCGTCTTAATGATTATTATTATATTAAATTATATAAGAAAATTATGACACACACTGACATCATTGCAGAGGATTTTTCGCCGAATAGACCAAATTCACAAATTATTTTAGGATGTGAAAATTATGAGTATGAACCAATCGATATATTAAATGAACGAAAACCTCCTACAAAAATTGTACAAACGTTTTCAGTTATTGCCGTACTGGATATCCACCCTACGTGGTTCGGGGCGCCCGGTTGGGTGCCCCCACCGGATGCTGATTATGTTGATTATGTTGATTATGTTGATTTGCGTGTTTTTTATTTAAGACACTTATATTCAGGAAAATTCGGGTGGACACGTAGGATTCCACAGAATTCATTTGAGGTAATATGAATTGGGACATTGACAGATATTTTGACGCTGATGAGGATTACCACCTCAAAGAAAAAGCAATATCAGAAAATTGCATGCCTGGCGTCATTATTAAATCACATGATGGCATCATTATTAAATCACATGATGACATCATTCCAGAAGGACAGATGAATCCACACCGCGCTAGCGAGAAGCACACGCACATGTGGAACGAACCTAATTTTTTAAGCCATTGTGAACAACATGTTTTTGACTTTGGAACGATTTTAAGTGTTGATATCACATCTGATATTAAACGCACATGGCTATACATCATATTCAATGACAATAAAAACAATCAACAGCGTAAATGGATCCCAGCAGATAATGTGATTGTAACACAGCGTAATGATATGAAATAACTAACACTTCATGATACTTTAAATTGTGGTATCTGATTTTTTAGTTCCTGGAACGCTGGCAACGTTCAGTGGTTCAGCACCGTTATCATGGCCGCCAGATGGTTCAAGACATAATAAAAATCAAATCATTGGTCATAAACCGAATAGTTCATCGTTGATGTTAGTAATTGCAGTTTCTCATCAAAACGGTGTAATTGTTTATGTTGAATCAGGGGTTTGGTGGTGTCCGACTAATTCAATTCAATTTGTTTCTTCTTCTTTTTAATTGTGTTCTTACAGACTGTCTGTAATATTATTAAATTGCTTGAAAAAGAATGTAACATACAATCTTGGAGAGTTGGTCACGCTTGCCGATACGTCTTATAAAGGTATCGTGTATAAAATTACTGCATTAGAGCAAAACTCCGCATATGAATCATATACGTTATCTCCTGTATATGGGGGTTTCGGATGCGCCGAGCCCGCTTTTGAACGCACCGTAAGAACAACAAATGCTATGGAAAAACTGGATATTATTAAAGTTTGTTTTGAATATTCAAAATTTGTTAATTTTATCAATGAGAATTTTCGTCACCAATGCGGCGTAGAAAATGGCGATGTTTGATTGTGAAAAGGATCTTGCATTAATTCAGGGCGAGCTCGGCCAGGAGGAACAGGTCCATGAACGTCCTCTGGGTCTTCTTCTGGTTCCATTAGATGGTCAGAGATTTCATTTTCTTCATCATCAATAGGAGCATCAGCAAGTGAACCCAATTGTTCTCTATCTGAAACGTCAGGTGAAAGAGGATCGTTCATAGAAGAAACCATTGGTTTTGCTGACGATGCATCAGCCCACTCTTTAAGAATTAATTTTCTGAGTTGTTTTAGTGTTACTCGCATGTATTAAATATGCACAACAAATGAAAGAAGTAAATAAGAATAATGCGTAGAACAATCATAATCGGCGATCTTCACGGTTGTCACATCGAAGCGCTTGAACTTCTTGATAAATGCCAAGCTACGACTTCAGATCGTGTAATTTTTCTAGGTGACCTCATAGACAGAGGTGCTGACAATGATAAATGTGTAGACTTATCAATGAAAATAGAAAAAGAGCAAGGATCAAAAGCGTGTATTCTTGGCAATCACGAAAATAAACACATTTCTTATCGTGATCGTGAAGAAAGGGGTCAACCAATTACAATTATTTCGAATGAGCACGTAAAAACAAGAGCGCAATTATACAAAGAACACCATGATTATTTCAAAACGTTGCCTACGTTCATAAGAATTCCTGAACATAACGTTGTATGTGTTCATGCAGGTGTATGGCCAAATGTAAAAATTGAAGATCAGGAATCACGTCATCTTTTACACATACAATCAATTTTTAACGATCCTAGTGACTTATCAAAGAAAACAAAGTGGCCTAGTAAGGTTCTAGAACATGAAACGCAATGGAAGTTTTGGACAAATTTTTGGACTGGGCCTGAAACAATTGTCTTTGGTCATAGCGTTTTAGATACGCCATTGATATCGGAATACGCAATTGGAATTGATGGCGGTGCAGTATTTGGAAGAGAACTTTGGGCATACGTTTTACCCAACAAAGAAATTGTTAGAGTAAAATCAAAAACAAAAGTATACGATAATAGATCAAAATTATACGAAGTCGCACCTGGTGTGCATACGTATTAAATTAGCCGCATATCACACTAATATGATTGTCGTAGACGTCTTGCTCATGTATGTATATCCATCCAAATATATTTAATTCTAAGGGTGAAACGTAGCATGCGATATAGCCGACCTGATCTCGACGTAGCGCTGCAATAACAGTAAAGAAGTTTGTCAAATAAATTTTGAAAAAATCATCATAAGACGGATTCGGGGATTGATGCAAGTAAATTTTAAGCGAATCAGTAGATCTGATTAGTTGTCCTGGTTTAATAATCATGCAGGAATAATGCCTCCGGAAACGAGTTCTGCCTGGTCAATCCAAATATATCCTGTTTGCTGATTAATCATAACGAAACATTTCCGATAATCACCTGATGTCGTATTTAAGGTCTTCGCCGCAGAAATGACATAAATCAGATGTTTCGTGGAAATAGTGAGATCTTTATAAACGTATGATCTTGTCGTCCTTAAGATCGACCCGGGGACAATTAAATTCAATGATTTGCAATTCAATGATTCGATATTATTCATACCAAAACAAAGTTCCCTTTTTTTATATCAAGTTCATCAACCCAAATTTGTCCAATATTTTGATTGTTCATAACTAAACACTTTACGTAGTTTGGTGCGTCGTACGAGTGCGCGCCGGCCGTTGGCAATTTACCGTGTTTTGTCAGTAACACGGAAATGACATAAATTGGATGATCTGAAGAAATGATTATTTGGTCATAGATAAACTCCGCGCATGAGATCAAGATCGACCCGGGGACAATTAAATTCAATGCTGATTTACGCTTTTTCTTCATGAATGAATCACAAGTCTTAAAGTTTTAAGATGATGTTGAGGTGTAACAAAGAAATGCTCGGTGTTGAAGATATAAAACATCGTTAACGCTAATAATCAAAACCAATTCGTTTCCGCTGCAATCATCGTGCCAGGATAAAGAAGAATCATGAATGGGAAACCCGAATTAATGAGAGATCGTCGAAGTAATGTTCCCAAACACAAAGTTTTCCAATGATCGAATTATGCATCACATAGCAATCTCGATAAAAGCCATCATTCTCAATTAACGTCACGGGTTCTAAAATTCGTATGTATTGTGTTTTAGAAGCAGAGATAACATACAACAAATCATTCTTAAAATAAGTTCCCATCACGCGGGCATCGTCAGTGGCCCTCTTTATCAACCAATCAACGTTCACTTGAAACATAGATCCAGGAAGAACGGTGGACAAATTTGTTGTCACGTTATGTTCAATATTATTCATACGAAAACGTGTCCATCGCGATATATCCAAAACAGGCAGAACGCCAGTTAAAGACATAGAATACGCTCAATCTGGTGCTGCGAGCGTTAATGAAGCTGTCGAAACAGTCTAATTTTGCAATGATCGTCAACAAATTATCGTCTTTGATTTCTATCGGCTTCTCGTAAGATACATGAAGATAATCTACGAGTTGTCGACCATCTTTAACTTCTTTCATCACACAATTTGGGTACATCCAACGTGAGGTTCGCGAACCTTTAACGTAAGGAATGATCTTTCCCGGCACGTAGATTGAAGTCTTCATATTATTCATCAAAATTTCGGCCAATTAAAAAATTCGTTCGAAGTTGCGCGGGCAAAGTGGAGTCCATCCATAGGAAGAACTCTCAAGGTGCTGAACGTAATACCACTGTCGTTCACCATTAACAAAGATCCCTGGAATAGCAATGATCAAGAAGTAAGGAAGGGTCGGGAATTCGGATTCATT
>Ga0315284_10017540_pt1 | contig 10156 bp, 12 predicted proteins | sample YL17G09_16_MG_FD_203696 | JGI IMG/M metagenome (GOLD analysis project Ga0315284, IMG submission 203696) | Sediment microbial communities from Yellowstone Lake, YNP, Wyoming, USA - YL17G09_16 | ecosystem: Environmental > Aquatic > Freshwater > Lake > Sediment | place: USA: Wyoming | collected...
CCAAACAAAAACTCTTCTCAACAACAACAACAACACCAGGCGGGCTACCTCTTCCTCCCGCCGCACATCCGCGGCGAGTCGTTCGGCATGGGCCGCGGATACTACGCCGGAGGCGCGAGCTTGCTCTCTGCAGGTGCGGGCCCGAGGGCGGCCTACTACGGAGACGCCATCCTGGGCGTGAAAGCCGCGAAAGCGGCGGCGAATGCTACCGCGGCGCTGAGGACGACGCTCGGGTAGAGAGAGAGGAGAGCGGGAGAGTTGGTGGAGAGAGAGAGAGAAAAAACTTTTCCATTTCCTTTTTTTCCCCTAGCGAGTTGCACCTTCGCTCACAAACTATTATCATAGCCAATTCGTGAACCCCGTTATTTCCTCTTCTCCTTCTCTTTTTTGTTTATTATAGAACAACATGGGCAAGAGTGGAGAGAGAGAGGGGGAGGGGGGGAGAAAAACTTCAAAACAAAATGCCCTGGGAGAGAGAGAGAAAACTACAAACACTTGAGCACTGTTTCTTTCCAGCAGCAAACAAAAAACAAAAAACTCGTTTAAGCAAAAAACTTTCACACTCGCACACGCCCCTTTCCGAAGCACCAAAGTTTCCCCCTTTTTTCGCTCGTTGTCTTCCTTCTATGTATTTATCTGTTGGAGAGACGAAGGGCGGCGGGGGGATAAAGAGACTCTCTCTCGTCTCTGCTTCTGCCGCTGTCGCCGTCGCCCGTCTCGGGTTCTTTTGAACGAGGTTTTTCTTCGAAGTGAACAAGTGTTCGACGAAAGAAAGCGTTCCTCGGAAAGCTCTTCTTCTGCTCTTAACGGCCACGCGCCGTTATCGAGGGAGGGAGTAGGGGGGTCGGCACAGGCCTTGGGCGCGCGAGAGGCTTGAAGGTTTTGTTGGGGCTGAGAGAGCGAGGCAAGATCGTAACGACGACCAAACGCCAAGCTCGTCTCAACTGAAAAACTCTCTCTCGTTACGTTCTTCTTCACTTACCTCTTCTTCTCCATTCTCTTCGCGCTTTCTCTCTCTCTGCCTTTTTTCTTTCTCGCTTCAGGTAAGAGCGAGAGTGCAGCTCTTTTCTCGCGCCGTCGAATCGGGCGTCAGCTGCCCCCACCCACCACCGCCCACGGCGGCCAGCATTGAATATCGTCGGCCAAGAATGGGGGAAAAGAAAAAAAAGCCCCCTCCCCCGACGCATTCGCCCCCGCTTTTCGGGCCCGATTCCTGCTCGATTGGCGTCGCTCTTGAGAGATTGACGCACGAAGAGAGTGCTTGACGTTCTCTACGCTCTCAGCTATAGAAAGCTCCAACCTTCGCTTGTCTTGGAGCTCGAAACGCGTACAGCTTTTCGCGAAAATGTTTTTTGCTGATAGCGGTTTACTTTTTCCTCTCTCTCGCTGGCGTGGTGCGCCTTTTTTTCCTCCCCCGGCCAATATCACCCCTTCTGCACGCGCTCACGCTTCCCCTCCGATCGTCTCGTAACCTCACTGCTGCCATCTGCGGTCACAGGGAAAGAAACGAGAAGAAAGGTTCCACTTTAAGCCTCAAGTCTCCCTTTCAATCGCCATGGTCTTCAAGAAGTCTGCGCTCGCGGCCCTGGCCGTCGCCGCGCTGTCGTCGTCGACCTCGGCCCCGACCGCTCTGGCCGCCTCGCCCTCGCTGTCCGTCCAGGCCCTCCAGGAAGGGAAGATCTACTACGCCAAGGACGTGCCCGAGCTGAAGCTCTCCAAGGCGCCCGCCAAGGCCGGCACGCTCGACTGCAGGTCCAAGCGCACGATCCCGACCTGGAACAACGAGGAGGTCGTCGTCTGCGACGCGGCGCTGTGCAAGGGTGCCGAGGCGATGCCCAAGCTGACGGTCGAGGACTCTAAGGCGCCGCCGAGGTTCTCCGACGCGCAGCTAAGCCGATACATGAAGGCGCTGGGTGAGTTTTTGGTTTGGTTGGTTGGTTCGGCGAAAGAGAAGAGAGAGTCGAGGGTCGAGAGAGCAAAAACGCCGCGCGACAACGGAACGAGAGAGCAGCTCTCACTTTTCATCAAAAGAAACGTTTTCCTCTTTCTCCTCTCCTACCTCTCTCCGCAGGCGTCGACTCCAAGATCGACGGCTGGATGAGCCACGTCCACACCTGGGCCGCCAACTTCCTGACAATGGCCCAGCACGAGCGCGGGATCTACGGAGCTGTCGGTAAGCTTAAGGTTGATGGTTTTTGTTTTTTTTAGAGAGAGAGAGAGAGATTTGGGGGAGAGAGAGAGAGAGAGAGACGAGGGGGGGGGAAACTCACGCTTGTCGACTTTGAAAACGACCAAAAAAAACCTCAACTTCAACTGAAAGGCGAGCTCGGCGTCTGGCAGGGCAAGCTCTTCCTCGGCATGGCCGGCTTCGCCCACCCTGACGAACCTTTACTCGCGGCCGACTGGTTCACCAACGACTCGGACAAGGGATACCTCAAGGGCTTTGTCGACAACGTCCGCCACTACCTCGGGCAGCACAACTTGGCAAAAACGTTGATCTTCCAGGGCAACACGATGGCGCTGACGCCCAAGTGGTTTGCGGACCACAAGCTGCCGCTGTTCCGGATGGTGTCGATCGACGCGGGCCACTCGCAGGAGTGCGTGCTGCGTGACCTGAACCTGATCGGCTGGTGAGTTTTTTGTGTTTTTTTTGCTTCGAGCGAGCGGAGCGAGCGAAGGAGTTGTCTCTTTGTCTCCTTCGAGCGGAGCGACAGCGGAGCGTGGAAGCTATCTCTTCGTCCCCTTCGAGCGAGCGAAGCGAACGAGCGAAGAAGTCGCCTCTCTCTTCCGTTTTCTTCGAGCGAGCGAGCGGAAAAAAAAAACTTTCCAAGGAAAGGTCGATTCCGTCTCTTCGTTTCTTTTCGTCTTGCCTTGCCTCCCTCCCTCCGTTCCCTTCTCTCCCCTCTCACCAGCCCTCTTTCCCCTCTTAAAATCTCCTCGAAATCTCCTCCTCGAAACAAAAAAACACCTCAACGCTAGCATGATCGCCGACGGCGGCGTCGTCATCATCGATGACTTTGGCTTCCACGTCGACAGCGACTGGCTCGGGGTCAACACCGCGGTCTACCACTTCGTGCTCGAGCAGACGCGCCTCGTGCCGTTCCTCTATGCCGACAACAAGCTCTACCTGACCACCGCGTCGCACCAGGAGGAGTACTACAACCTGTTGCTGAAGGAGGACGGAGTCAAGTGCCACAAGGACGGCGCCGAGGCCGGCCAGGCGTCGCTGGGAAACTACAAGACGTGCGTCTTCACCTCCAACTTCGCGTACGACTGCGCCGACGCGTTCCTGATGCGACACCGGGACGACTTCAGGAGGAGGGGCATCGAGCTGAGGGCTGACGACCCGGAGGACGTCGCCGAGGCGGCGAAGAAGGGCGGGAAGAAGGACGAGCTCTAGATTTTGAGTTGAGTTTTTTTCATTGGGGTCTGGTTTTTTTCCTTTCCTTCTTTATACATCCGGGAGATTACAATGAACAACAACACGCAAATCACGAATCAATGCGGGGAGGGTCTTTTTTTTCTTCAGGTCATTCTGCGAGAGAGAGAGAGAGGTGGGGAGAGAGAGAGAGAAAACGGTGGGGCTATAACGTGACGACAAAAAACAAAAAATTGCCTGTTTTTCATTTTAAAAGAGGGGGGAAACAGTAAATAATCTTCGTCTTTTTTTTTTCTCGACCCTTCCAGGTTTCTCGACCCCTTTTTTTGAACTCTTTTTCTTCGTTTCTCTCTCTTTCATATTCTTTCAAAGTCAACCCGCGAGGACAGTGATCTGGTAGCCGCCCTGCTGCTGTTGAAGCTGCTGTTGTTGCAGCGACAGCTGCTGCTCCCGCTCCTGCCTCACGGAATTCGCCACGAGCTGCCCCACCGCCGCCTTCTCGTCCCTCTCCCCGCGCGCCGCCGCCGCCTCCCCGATCAGGGTCAGCGCCTCGGCCGCGGCCTCGTCGGCCTCTTCGGCCTTCGCGTCCGCGCGCTCCTCGGCCGCGTCTGCCGCGTCCGACGCGCGCTCCTCGTCCTGAGAGGCGGCGTCGGCGATCGCTTCCGCGATCCTCGACCTCTGCGCGTGCTCCGCGGCCCTGGCGAGCGAAGCGTGAGCGGGAGGAAGAGTTTTAACTTCGTCCGCCTCCGACGCCGCCTCGGTCGCCGCCGCCTCGACCGCCGCGGCCGTAGCCTCGGCGTCCCCGGACTCCACCGCCGCGGCGAGGGCTTCTCCCCCGTGATCTTCCGCTGCTTCCTTGCCCAACGCCTTCGCCGCCTCCGCCACGGCCGCTTCGGCCCTCTGCCTCTCCTCCTCGGCGACGGCGTCCGCGGCGTCCACCAGATCGGCGGCGTCGTCGGCCGCGTCGTCGGCGGCGGCGGCGGCCGCGTCGGCGGCCCTCGCCGCCTCCAAGACGCTCGCGGCCTCCCTCGCCCGCGCCCTCGCGGCCGCCTCGGCCACGCGCGCCCTCCCGACCGCGATCCCGGCGCTGACCGCGGGCTCCAGGCACGCCGCGAGCCTGTCGAGCCCCTCCGCGCTCGGCCTCCTCCCGTCGGGCAAGGCCCTCAGGTCGAGGTCGGTCATTGTCGGGTCCATCACGCTCCAGCCGCAGTCGACAAAGGTCGAGTGGAACCTGTCGTCGGCCTTCCCGTCCTCGGCCCAGCCGCGGAGCTGCGAGTTGACGATCTCGATGTTCCTCGACAGCTGGTTGGGCCACTCGGAGTCCGGGGAGAGGTTCTTCCTGCCGCGCGGGAGCAGGCCCGCGACGACGACGTGGGTGTCCGGGAGTGCCCTCCTGATCCCGTCGAGGAGGGCGGTCTGTTTTTTTTTGTGGTTTTTTATTTTGTTTTATTTGGGAGAGTTAAGCAGAGAGAGGAGTCTTGTTGGAGGGAAGAGAGAGAGAGAGAAAGCGAGAGAGAGAGAGAGAGAGAGAGGGGAGAAAAAGAGAGAAGAACAGAAAAAGAAGAAAAAAGACGCATCTCGTACCATCCGATCGACGGTCGACCACGCCGCTTCCTCGAGGTAAGGGAACGTCTCCTCGACCGCCGGGTCTCCCGGGAACCTCCCGTCGGCGGTGCCGCACGCCGCGACGAGGTCCTCGGCCCCCGCAAGCACCACGACGGCACTCGGAGCCAGCGGAGAAGGAGCGCGAGGAGAAGAAGGGGCGGAGGGCCCCGAGGTCTCCCTCGCCCAGGGGGCCAGCTGCTTCCCGCCGCCGCGCCCGGCGTCGCCGGACCCGGCCGCCGTCGTTGTCAGCCTCCAGGCCACGTGCATCGACTGGTCCCCGTCCAGCGCCAGCACCGCGGCCCTCCTGCCCTTGCCCGCGCCGTACCACGCGTCGAAGACCTTCTTCGCCCCGCTGAAGTAGCCGGAAGGGGCACCGAGTCTCGTCTCCCTGAAGGCCTCGAAGGTGCCGTCGCCGACGAGTAGCAGGTCGAGCGCCGGCGAGGACGAGGCCCTCGGCGGGCTCGCCGCGGCGGCGGCGGCAGCGGAGACTTCGGCGGCGAGGGCCCTGGACGCAGCCATCCACGCGGGCTCGGCGGAGCGAGGGGCCGGCTCCGGGACCGGGCCGGGGTCGCAGGAGGCGTATCCCGGCTTGGAGAGCAGAGGAGGAGAAGGAGAGGGGAGGGGGGGAGGGGAGCTCGCAGCAGAGGCAGAGAGCGCCTGGGCGAAGACAGCGGCGATCGTCTCGGCGGCAGCGGCGGAGGCGGAGGAAGGAGAAGGAGCGGGACCGCCGCCGCCAAATGACAGCTGCTGCTGCACGTGCCCGTTCCCCGGCACGCTCATCACCATCATCATCGGCTGCTGCTGCATCTGCTGCTGCATTTGCTGCTGCTGTTGCTCGCTGGCAGCAGCGACCAGAGAAGCGGGGAGAGCGTTCGCTTCAGACAAAGAAGAAGAGAGGACAAACGCAGGGTGCTGCTGCGCTCCCTGCAGAGGCGTTGCCGCCGTCATCCTCACCGCCTCGACTCCCTCCAGCGGCGACACAGCAGCAGCAGCTGCCTGCTTCCCGTCCTCGTCGTTTCCCGAGAGCAGCTGGGCAGCCGCGGCGGAGAAGAGCGCGTCCGTGTCGACGAGGCTGGTGTTGGGTCGCTGCTGTTGTTGTTCTTCCGCCGCCGACGAGGCAGCGGAAGCAGCTCCGACAACTCTGACAACGTCTCCGACGTCCACAAATCGAGTCGCAGGCTGCTGAACCTGAGATAGCGCCGCAATGAGCTGCTGTTGCTGCTGCTCTGCGGAGAGGTTGGGACTCGTGACGACCTGCTGGGGCTGAGGAGAGGTCGCGAGCATCATCGGAAGCCGAAGAGCATTCGCGGTCGCCAAGGTCGACGACGATGACGACGACGACGACGACGACGGTTGTTCCGCTGCCGCATGGGTCGCTGTAGTAAACGCTCGCGCTCCTCCCTGCTCCGCCTGCACCGCGGTCGCGAAGGTGGTCGATGCAGACAGGAAGACCAGGGCGGCGGCGAGGAGCAAGGCGGCCAGGGGCCGCCTCTGGGCGCGAGCTTGAAGCATGGCTGGCTGTCGTAACTCTCTCGAGTATGGGAAGTCGAAAAGTGAGGCCGAGTTTCCCTCTGGGAGCAGGAACGAGCAGGGGGAAGAAAGAAGCGACGCCGACGAAAAAACCGGGTTTCTTCCTCCCACTTTTTTTTTTCTTCGACCTCCTTCGAAGAGCCTCGAAAGCATCGACCACCAGTCACGTCGCTGTCTCTTCTCTCCCTCTTTCTCTCTCTTTATATTCCACGGAAAATGTCCCTCCCGCTCACCGTCGTCATCGGCGACGACGTGCTCTCCCTCGAGGTGCGCGAGAAAGAGGGAGAGAGCCAGGGCATGGACGAGGAAGAGCTCGAGGAAAGACGGGAATGCAACCATCGATCGATGGCCCCCCCGCTTGAAAACCTCCACGACAGCTCTGCTGTTTTTTCTTTCAAAAAAGACCTCTTCTTCCCTCACTCACCCCCTCGCCTCCCTCTTCAAACAACCCCCCTCTCCTCGCAGCTCCCGGCCGACGCCACGCTGCAGCACCTCCGCGCCGCCGTCGCGACGCAGCCCGGAGGCGGCGCGGCGGCGGCGGCGGGGACCTTCCTTCGCGATGGCGCGCCCCTCGTCGGCGCGCCCGCGGCGCCGCTGGCCTCGCTCGGCGTCGGCGCCGGCGACCTCCTGATGTGCGTCCCCGACCTCCAGCAGCAGGGAGGAGGCACCGCAGCAGCTCTTCGTTCTTCTTCTGCCGCCGCCGCCGCCGGAGGGATCCCGGACGCCGCGGCGGCGCTGGCGGCCCTGCGCGCCGACCCGGCCGCGGTCGCGCGGCTGCCGCTGCGGCTGCAGGAGGCCGTGAGGCTGGGGGACCTCGAGACGCTCGGCGCCGCGATACGGTGAGTTTGTTGTTGCCCTCTTCTTGTTTCGTTTGTTTGTGGAGCTGCTCTTTTTTGTCTTCGTCGCCACTCGGCATCCTCCTCAAGAAAAAAAAACGAAAAAACGGGGGGGAAAAACTTCTATTTTCATGAAACAGCCTCATGGCCCAAGCAGGCCCTCCTTCCTCGGCCGCCCCAGCGGGCCCCTCCTCCTCGGCCGCCCCATCAGGCCCCTCCGCCGCCGCAGCAGCAGCAGCAGAGCGCTCCGCGGCCCTTGAGCGCGAGATCGACCTCCTCAACGCCGACCCGTTCGACCCGGCGGCCCAAAAGAAAATCGCCGAGTTGCTGCAGAGGCAGGCCGTGGAGGATAGCCTCGAGCACGCGATGGAGCACACGCCCGAGGCCTTCGCCGAGGTCGTCATGCTCTACGTCGACCTCAGAGTCAACGGCGTGCCGATGAAAGCGTTCGTCGACTCGGGCGCGCAGCGGTCGATCATGAGCCGCGGCGCCGCCGAAAAGTGCAATATTCTTCGATTGATGGACACAAGGTTCGCCGGCGTCGCGCGCGGCGTCGGGGCCGGCGTGATCTGCGGGAGGGTGCACGCGGTTCCCGTGGTGGTCGGTGACAGTCACGTATCGATGTCGGTGACGGTGATGGATCAGGTTAGTGCGAAGAAAAAGAAGAAGAACAAGAAGAGAGAGAGAAAGTTAAAGAAAAAACGTGAGATTTTTTCTCAAACTCTTTTCTTTTCTCACGTCGCTCTCTCCCTCCCTCTTCAATCTTCCACTCACACCACAGGAATCCATGCCCTTCCTGTTCGGATTAGACATGTTACGCCGCTTCCAGTGCAGCATCGACCTCTCCGGCGGCTCAGGCAGCGGAGGGCTGCTGCGCTTCCCAACGCTGGGCGCGAGCCTCCCGTTCCTGTCCGAGCACGAGATCCCGCAGTCGGAGCGGTTCGAGAAGGAGGCGGAGAGGGCGGAAGAGGGAGCCGCTGCGGCTTCTTCGGGAGCGGCGGCGGCGGCAAACGGCGGAGCGGCGGCAGCGGCGGCAGGGACCGAGGGAGGAGCAGCGGCAGCTGCTCCTGCTGCCGCCGCCGCAGCAGCAGCAGACCCGGAGAAAGTCGCCCGCCTCGCGGCCCTGGGCTTCGACCCGGAGGCAGCCTCCAGGGCCCTGCTATCTGCAGGGGGCAACGAAGAGCTGGCGGCGAGCATGCTCTTTGGAGACGCGTAGAGTTTTGAGATTTTGTTGTTGTTGTTTTGTTGTTTGGAGAGAGAGTGTGCAATTTTTTTCCTTCCTTCGGGGGGGTCAAGGTCGTTGTCATTCTCCTCTTCTTCTCTCTCCACTAGAACTTTTTTTTTCAACTCTACTCTTTCTCCACCCATCTTCCCCGCGTCTCGAGCATCCTCCCCCTGGTTCGACAATCGCCTCGCTCGGGATCATGCGCGGAATGGGCGTTGCCTCGACGTCCGGGCGAACGCCGCTCGCGCCCAGCCTGGAGAGGAGGTAAGGATGTTTGGATGGGGGGTGCGCTGATTTCGACCCTCGCTCCGCTCGCTGCCAAGCGGCTCGCCGCTTGGCGCTCTCCTCTTTTTCTCTGAGGCCCGTGTTCGTTTGGTCTTCGTCCGCTCTTCCCGCTCCTGCTCTCGGTCGACTCCCGCGCGTCGACACAGGGTCGTGGCTGGTGGCTGCCGCTGACGGCAAATTGGACGCGACGAAGCGACGGGAAGAGCGAGCAGGATGCGTGAGAAAGGGGGACGCAAATGGTGCTTTCGCTTCCCTTTCTGCGGGCGTCGAAGGGGGGATGTTGAGCTCGAATCCCTCTCTTATCGCCTACTCTCCTCGCGTCACCCACGGTCCCGCCGTTAGCGATCGCGATACGAAGAATTATCTCAAGAGGGGGACGTTGGAAACCCCCACAAACCGGCCCTCACAACGCAACAACAACGCTCTCAATTCTCTCACCCCTCCTCAGGAGGCCGCCGAGGGCGAGCCGCCGCCGCTCGGCCCCGACCCTCGCGACCCTCACCTCGCCGCCGTCGTCGACCTCCCCTTCCCCTCGCCGGCCGCCTCCCCCTCCGACCGCCCCCGCCACGACGACGACGACGACCTCCTCCTCCCCCTCCTCCGCCGTCGTCGTCCCGCCGCGCCCCGAGGTCCCGCTCACCGGACGAGAAGTGGAGGAGCACGCGATGAAGTCGGCGGTCGCGTGGATGCGCCGCTGGGACGAGGGCGACCCCTCTGCGCGCCCGCCGCGGCCGCGGCTGTCGCGCGACCGCACGGGCGAGGGCGGCGGCGCGCTGGCGAGGGCCTACGCGGCCTGCGGCGAGATCACCGCCGACTACGCCAAGACCTTCTACCTGGGCACCAAGCTGATGACGCCGGCGAAGGCAAAGGCGATCTGGGCCATCTACGTCTGGTGCCGCCGCACCGACGAGCTGGTCGACGGGCCCAACGCGCCGCGGATGACGCCCGCCGCTCTGGACAGGTGGGAGGAGCGGCTCGAGGCGGCGTGGAGGGGCAAGCCGTACGACGTGCTGGACGCGGCGCTGTCGGACACGGTGGCGGCGTTTCCGGTCGACATCCAGCCCTTTAGGGACATGGTACGGTTGGTTTTTTTTTTTCCCCTCGAGTTTTTTCTTCTTCTTTTTTTCCTCCAGAGGGAAAAAGCCCGAGCACGCGAGAGCAGAGCACCTTTTTCTTTTTCTCTTCTTTTCTTCTTTTCTCTCCGTCCCTCCCTCCCTGCCTCCCTCCCTCCCTCCCTGCCTCCCTCCCTCCCTGCCTGCCTCCCTCCCTGCCTCCCTCCCCTTTTTTCCCCCAATA
>Ga0315284_10017541_pt1 | contig 10155 bp, 9 predicted proteins | sample YL17G09_16_MG_FD_203696 | JGI IMG/M metagenome (GOLD analysis project Ga0315284, IMG submission 203696) | Sediment microbial communities from Yellowstone Lake, YNP, Wyoming, USA - YL17G09_16 | ecosystem: Environmental > Aquatic > Freshwater > Lake > Sediment | place: USA: Wyoming | collected...
CTCCAAGCATCGGCGCTAAATGGATCGATTTCTAATGCTTTACTTGAGGCTGCAATAGCTTCATCGTACCTTCCGAGTTGGTTTAATGCTTGACCTTTTCGAGTCCAGACTTCAGATTTTGAATTATCCAGAACCAGAGAATTATTGTAACTTGTCAAGGCTTCTTCAAAAAGCCCCAATTCCGACAAAGCATTGCCTTTACCTGCCCAGGACTGAGGATCAGATGAGTTTATCTCCAATGCGGTATTGTAGCTTACGATTGATCTTTCAAACTTTCCCATACTGGATAAAGCTAGACCCTTATTTTTCCATGCCACAGCATTTTTCGGCTCCAATTCTAAGGACTTGTTGCAACTCGCTAAAGCATCCACATATTGTCCCAAGTTATTCAGGGCAATTCCCTTATTCAGCCAAGCTTTTGTATTATTTGAATCCAAGGAAAGTGACTCTTCACTGGAGAACAATGCCCCTTTATAATTGCCTAATGAATTGAGAATTTCGGCTCTTGCTGACCACGCATCGGCGTATGATGGGTCGATCTCTACCGACTTGTTAAAACTGTTCAGAGCGGATCTATAAAGACCTATACAGTAGAATGCATCACCTTGTCCTTTCCAGGTTTCTCCGCCCAAAGGATTTAATTCGATAGATTTATTGGAGGCTGCCAGTGCATCTTTGCAGTTGCCGAGCTTTAGAAAGGCTTCGGCTTTAGAATTGTATGCTTTGGTATCAGACGGATTCAGCTCAATGACCTTGCTATAGCAATCCAGAGCATTCTTGTACAAAGATGAAGCAAAAAAGGAGTCTCCTTTTAGCCTCCAGGCGGCAATGTTTGAGCGATCAGCCTCTAGAGATTTATTTATCGAAAGAAGAGCTATGTCATAAGAGCCCTCATTATAGTAATCGTATGCCTTCTCTAGCCAAGAGACGGCTGAGAGTTCTTCTCCAAGAGATGAATTAATGCATGAAATTCCTAATATGAGTACAAACGTCAAAATTACCAGGAATCCGTTCAGTATCGATCTTCTTCTCATAAGACCCTTCTCCATTTTCAGATTGCACTCCTTACTTATATTTATAAATTCAATTTCATATTTCGATATTTCAGAAATGTCGGCTTTGAGAGATCAGAGACTCCTTCGAATTTTACTCCAAATCGCCTGGATTCTCCTGGCAGCAGGATTCCGAGATTGGAAGCATCTGCTGCATATTCCCAGCCGTATTGGTCAATCAAAGAGAAATCTGCTAAGTTGAGAGGTAATTCTATGGTGTCATTATTCTTTATTTTTATATCTAGGATCAAAATTGCAGCCTGATTCGAATATGTAGTTCCTCGCTTCAAATCATATAAAATAATATCTATTTCTCCCGCTACGGCTCTCGTCTCTTCCTTTTCTTCAGGTATTCTTATGACAGAGCCGAGCCTATCCAATCTTAGATCTAATGAAAATGGCAAGAATTCTTTTTCGGTTCCATAGTGCCCCAATCCAGATTCAAATCTAATCCTTTTAATTATCGTTCCTTGGGGTATTTCGAAGTGCAAAAATCCTCTAATATTGGCATCTAATCTGGAATCCTCCACGGGATAAAATCTATCGTCAATATCTATCAAATTTGCCTTTATTGGACTCGAAGAAACCACATCAATATATATGTCTGTATCTTTAGGATCACGTATTATTCCAAAGACCGTAGCATTTATGGATTGGTTAGATATTCTTATCGGAAAAGGAAAAGCAGATCTCCAATCATCTGAAGGCGTTATCGAAACGGTTTGATTGAAGTCCCGATAAATTATGTTCGTAGTGATATTTAAATGACCCTCAAGCTTTTTATTTGTAGGTGAGATGATCGAATCCGGGTTAAGAGTGAGTCTCATGATGATTTCATTTTTCTTAAGTAGGTGAGTGTCCTTTGTGATCCATGAAGTCCATTCTATGGTGCCTCGTTCGCATAGTTTTGATACATTATATACGATGCCAGTGCCAAAACTACTAGATGCATCCTTCATAGCCCAATTGATATTGTTTGTTGAAATCCCTTTCTGGTCTAATAGCTCTGATAGAAGGGTAGCGTAGGTTTCTCTATTCGGTTCCACCTGCAGCCAGTAACACTCCTGACCATCGATTTTCTCAAAGCCAAGTAACTTTATTGTCGAATTTTTTAGCAAATCGGTCTGATTCATTGCCAAATTCATATTATTTAGGAATATCTCGGACTTGGATAGTTCAAGCCCATTCCATTTATTATCCGTCATGATATATATTAAGCCATTAAATATATATACCATGGCTCTGGAGGAAGTAATCGCTCTGCTATCTGGAATTGAGTCTTCTCTCTGGGTAAGATTCAGAGATTGGGAAGTTAGGTTGAGTTCTCCCTCTTCTATAAATATATTAGTTAAATTAGATTTATTTAATTGATTATCTAATATATTCCATTCTTCGACAGATTTCGTCAAGAACCTATAAGAACTCAGATTTTCCACTGAATCGACCATCAAAGCCTTTAATTCTTCCCCACTAGTCCCCTCCATATTTGACATGTTGTAATCTAGCGACATAGATTCAATGGAGTTAGCCAGCACCAGCATAAGTATTCCGAGCCAATATAAAGCAGAACTCATGAATATCTTCTCTCTCAGCCCCTATTACTTGAAACTTCCAATAATATAAACCTATTTGCATCTCCTCTGATTTTTTTCCCTTCAGGACTCTATCCGCTTGGCCAAGCTCAATGTTGCAGGTTCAACTTAGTGCAGATATCTTTATGCCAGGCATTCATGGAACTAGACTGGATCTAATTGATCATTGTGTCTCAAGCAATCCATTCCTCCTGGAGGTGTTCCGTCCAATATTCATATCCTACAATGAACCTAGAGAGATGCCAGCTCATATCATAAATCGGTTTACGATTTCATTATGCATTTCCCAATTCACGCTGTCTCCATTGCTGTAGATTGTCAGAATTATGTTTTTCTCGGGATATGATATCGAAGTTATATAAAGATCCGGGACGCTATTTGTCGGTCTTCGATATTCATCGCCAGTTACTTGGAACAATCGGACTGATGCTGCCTCATGGCCTCCGATATCGAATGTTTGAAGCGGTCGGTTCCAGTCTGTTTCGATAGGATTTGACACAAAATGTTTGACCTCGTCGGTAAGCCCCTGATCACCTAAATCAGTGGGTTGCGTATTTATTACAACTCCTACCCGGATGCTACCGTTAGGTGTTTTATATATAGTGATTGCTCTGCCATCTTCCGATCTTTCAGAATATTTGTCTAGTTTAAGATCATTCTCGGTATATTTATCTGATTTAATATTGCTCTGACTAATACAACCCGCCAAAGCTATTATTATCAGCAATAGAAACACTGCAAGAGCCCTTTGCAGTAAAAGAATCCTTCTACGACATTGCATTCAAATATCCCATTCATTTTCCTACCTTTAACCATTATAAATATATCTATGTGTATCGATCGTTTCCACTTCCTTGATATGATTGTGTTCATCCTGCGGAGAAACAGGCGGGAGGAAGGCGGCGGGCCTGCATGCTGCGGTCCTCCGGCCAACAGGTGCAGATGGATTCGCTTTGTGGAGCTGATTTTTGCCCGCCGCGTTGTTGCTATGGGGGAAGTCGACCTTCTCATGCAGGGAGGGACTGACTCCACTCCTTTCCCAGCCCTTCAGATCCCACAAATGTGGGACGGGGAATACTGGCCTGGTTAGGATATAGCTTTTTCTGGATTGATTTTTATTCATGGGCCTTTTAAAATTCGCTAAAGACCGGATATCTAAGCCTAAGGTATTAACTTATTAAATGAACAAGTTATAACTTATGCCATAAGGTATAAGCGCGTACCTTGGCAAGTATTTTAAACTTGAAAGCAGTTTGTAGTAGTCATGGAGGTAATAGCGGTAGCCAATCAGAAGGGAGGGTGCGGAAAAACTACCACGGTCTGCAACTTATCAACATATCTGGCGGTCAAGAGCAAGAAAGTTCTATTAGTCGACACAGATCCGCAAGGCTCATCTACAACTCATTTTGGCTTGGATAAGTGGCACTTAGAAAAGACGATGTACGACGTGCTTATGGGTGACCTTCCTATTCAGAACCTCATCACACCAACCATGATAGAAGGACTTGATATTGCCCCTACCAATAATCAGCTTTCAAGAGCCGAACGTGAAATTGCCAACAAGGACAACAGGGAAACCATCTTGCGAAGCAAGCTAAGTGCATTGGATCGATACGACTATGTTTTGATCGATACTCCGCCAAGTCTCGGCTATATGACGCTGAACGCCCTCATGGCATGTGATACTGCTCTGATCCCTGTTCAAGTCGAGTTCTTCGCCGTAGAGGGCTTGGCGATGCTCATGGACATGGTCGACATAATAACTGATGAGCTGGACCATAAGATGACAATAAGATACCTGCTCACAATGTATGATGCTCGGACAAATCCTTCCAAAGACATCGCCGAGAGAATACGGCGGCTCTTTGGAGAGAAGGTATTCAGAACAGTTATTCCCCGAAACATCAGGTTGGCAGATGCACCAAGTTATGGAAAGCCGATCTATCTGACCGATCCAGAATCCACTGGAGCTAAAGCTTACTCTGATCTGGCGGAGGAGGTGATTGGATGAAAGAAGAGACTGGTGGAAAGAAAGCAATAATGTTAGATCTATTGGAAAGAAAAATGGATAAGGCAACAGATTCCCCACGTGTAAGTTCAAAAGGTATAAGCTCACAAGGTAAAAGTTCACAAGTTATAAGTGATGAAGTTACGTCCCAAGATACTAACATCACAACTTCACAAGTTATTAACAATGCGCTTGTGCGTGAATCGGTGAGAGTCGCCTACAAGGAACGGCCAAGAGTATCATTCTGGTCACCAAAGGTATCGGCCATCTTGCATTACCTGAAGAAGACCGTACCTGACTTCTCCAAGAGTGAAGAAGTGGAGAGTCTGTTAGAAGAAGTGCTTGAGAAGAAGTATCCAGAGCTGTATGACAACGTGACAAGTGAGATGGAGAAGATTTAAGGATATGTCGCCACCCACTGTAGGGGGAGATCCGGGCTAAACACTAGTGTGCAGTTCTGGCGACGAGGATAAGGGATGAGTGGCCCGGAGGAAAACCAGACTACCTGTGAAGGGGGCAGAAAGGTCTCCGGGCCGCGTGGGATATATGGCGGGCGTGGATATGAAGGCTGTGGGATGGACTACCAGTCTCGCTCCAACTGGAACTCCTCGGGCCACAGTTCCCCATCCTCAGAGCTATTTTCTTCATAAGCAACATCATACCGACTCAGGATCATCTCATCCACATCGGAGGGCCGGGCGCCGAAGACCTCGGCCAGGATCTCCTTGGCGGCCTGTAGCTGGAGAATTTTGGGATTGACTCGTGGTAACGGACCAAGTGCCACTACCGACCTTTTCGGCCATCTTATCATCTCAAGAACTCCTGCCATAATAAGCAATTACTTCGTGTAAGAATAAGTACTTTTGCAGGAAATTAATAATCAGAAGCCATCTTTACATAAAAGAAAGTATCAATAAGATACATAAAAATGAATTTAGCAGAAAGAACTTTTCCCGTTGAGCGGCTAATTCATCTGGCTCATATCGACCCCATGAATCAATATTTATTATACATGCACGTTCAACATGTGTGTTATATCAAAGGAAGAGGTCAAAAAGAGAGGGTGGTGGCGGTTCTTGAGGAGAGGATGAGAAACGTCCGTGCAAAGAGACCCTGGAAAGGGAGGTATCAAAAATGACGTTCGGGTTATCTCACAAAGCGAGAATGTATATTTTGGCCGTCCTCATTGCCATTTTTGTTTTGGCAGCACTTTTAGGACGGATGAGCGAATTAGTAGCGTATTTGTTTGTCATCCTGATAGTCCTTCTCATTATCGGCATTTTCCTATTGGTGCTTGCTTGGGGTAGCGCACCCATTATAAAATTTTTTATGGGAGGTAAAAGGTGATTTTACTAGCAGTCAGGTCCATTTAAAGGGGAGATCGAACGCTTACAAGTTCAAAAGGAATATGAAAGAAAAAAGAGGAGGGCGTTAATTACTTTGGCGATATCGTGAACGAATCGATGACATCCCACGCACGCCCATCGAAGACTACCCAGTCCTTATTTCGAGGTTCCTTTTCAGTGTAGACATCGATAATACCCACGGTGCTCTCATCTAATAGGACTGCAATTGTCCCTCTGCTCGCGAAGCTATCATCTCCTTCGGATAGATGGGCCTTGAAATCATTGAAATCTATATCCTTCTCGCTATCAAAGCGACCGCACCCAAACATTCGTGTTGCATCCTTTAAAATGGTATTCATATCTTCCTCTTTTCGATCTTCGGGGATTTTGTCGACTGATCCGTAGACCGCAATATCATGATCCCTAAGCTCGGCTTGGAGGTCCTCTGGCAGCTTGAGAACATAGATGTAGATCCCACCAGAAACTGATCCGTATTCATCGCTCTCTTTGGGCGCATTGGGGTATGAAGGATAGACGAAAGGCTCCATTGCCACAACTCCTTTCCATTCCCCCATGACATCACAACCTGTTTGCCAGTCCTCGCTACTAGAGTCATAAGTTTCTATTTCAAGATTTTCCAATGCCATCCAGCCTTCAGAATCGGTCGTGAAAGTCCAGCCGCCCACATCAACACTTGCAGCGTGGCTGCTCCCGGCTAGAAAGAGAAGTGCCAAGAAGCAAGAGATCCCGATTATTCCACTCCAGCTGCTAATTCTCATATAAATCCCTCGCTAGAATATAGCAATCAAGCATTATAAAAGGTGATGTAGGCTGGGTATTGCGGGAAAGTATGTGAACCACTGGAAAATAGTAAAAATTTTACCTTTACTATATGGAGAAAACATGACCTAGATCCTTCTTTCCTATCTATTTATATACATGGATTTCTATTCTATCTCTATCTCAAAGTAATCAATATCAATCAATCTGAGAAATTCACCTCAGATCGTGCTGGCTTTTTGCAGGGCTTTTAGGGGATAACGAAATTACTAATAGTAAAATTTTTAGTATTTCGAGAGCATAATGAGAACCCGTTTCCTCTTATCCCCGTTGGCCTTGCCGACAGTATATCTTCCCGGGGAAGCCCTCATTAGAGCCTCAATCGCATCTCCGAGGAGTACATTGTTGACACCGAGATGGCCCTTTAATACTTCAAAGGTCGCTCTATGATCCGGCCTAGCCGCCAGGTATTTCTCAATCTTCTCAACGCGGGATAGGACTGTCTTGCCGGGCTCCTTGTGCTCAAGCTTGGCGATCCTTTGCCGATCAAAGGCCCGCTCCTGAGCTACATGTTCTTGGAAAGTCTCTAATTCGCGTTTTAAGGCCACATTTTCGGCTTGGAGGTCCTGGACTACCTGGAAGATCTGATCTAGCCCTTTACGGCCATCCTGTGGAACCTCTCCCCCCTCCCCGCACCTTACCCCCCTCTCCAGGGCGTCAAGCCGGGCTGCAAGAGGCGCGGTGGCCCGTTCGATGGCTTGCGTGACGAGGTCCTGGAGCTGACTTGACGTAAGAACAAAAATTTCTTCTGAAGGCGGTGCAGTGGCCTCTGGTTCCGAGGCAAAGCTATTTATTCTAGCTAACGCTATCTCTTTCATAGGTCATCCATCCCCTTCTCGGGGTCCCTGCCCAGGCGGCAACCTGGGCTGGATTTGTTTTTATTGCTATGATGAGGTTTTTTTACTGACCTGCATCGTGATATTGGCGGCTATGGTTTGAGATATTCTAGTTTGTCTTGTGGCTGTAATGGTCGTGCGGCGATTACCAGGACTTCTTCCCCGGCGAGGTCTATGCCTAGACTCACTCTTCCAAGCTTGTCGACCCTCTTGTATAGCGTGCGTATGACTTCCCTTTTCTTTCCCTTATCATCGACCGCCTCTATCATGTTCGACTTGTTATACTTCTACTACTATTTTAAGATTGCTAACCATCTTACCATGGATGGATGACCCCCTTTACTACACTATCCTAGAATCTCAATGCACCAGATGGCACTTTTGAAGACGATGATCTGCTTGGGTCCCACGTTAAAACAGGCCCCCCCCGCGTCTCTTTCATAGATTAACGCCACAAGCTATTTTATATCTAAACCAAATGATCATGTATTGTGGAGGGATAACAATGAGGTTTAATTTAATACGCCCGGTTTTATTTATAATGAATAATGGTTAAAAATATATTCTCGAAACTAATAACATTTTTCTCAATAGGAGGAATGAAAACGAAATTTTATGGAAGGCTAATCATAGCCTTATTGGTAGTGACACTGGCCTTGATTGCTCCAGTTGCTTCTTATAATCTAAACTTGAATGATGGCATTTCGGCAACGATTACAGGCTCTGATAGCGTGGAGGGCATTTCTTCGCCTGCCGGTACTGCAACTTTAGCAACCGGGTCCATTCAGGCTGCTGTAGATGCTGCGATAGATGGTGCCACAATTTACTTGTTGGCCAAAATCTACGCCGAAAATGTTATGGTGGATAAGTCATTGGGTATCAAGGGAACTTGTGCAGGCAGCACCATCGTCGACGGCGATCAAAAGGACTCGGTATTCATGATAGGCGCGAATAAGCCCAACGTCGATGTAATCCTTTCGGGTATGACGATCAGAGATGGTTTAGCACGCTGGGGAGACCAGATTGGTCGCCACGGTGGTGGAGGCATCTTCAATAACGGCAGATTAACTGTAAAAAATTGCGATTTCGAAAACAACATGGCAATCGAGGGTGGCGGTATCTACAACACCAAGAATGGTATGGTAACTGTAAAGAACAGCATTTTCGAAGGGAACGTAGAATATCAAGGCGGTAATGGTGCCAGCATTTTCAACTTAGGCACGATGGACTTAAAGAACTGCATCTTCCTTCGGAATACCGCAAACACCGCTGGCAATATTTTCAATGGCGTCCAAGGTATAGTGAATGTGAAAAACTGCATCATCGCCCAGAACACCGCATATTTTTGCGGCGCTGGTTTTGAGAATTCGGGGAAATTAACCATAAAGAACAGTTGGATAACCGATAATACTGCAGGCCATGGCACTGCCATTGATAACTGGGAAGGGGGACAGGTAGATGTGATAAACAGCTACATTACAAATAATAGAGCGGTACCATGCCCAACAGATGCAGGCTCCGGCGCAGGAATCGACAATCACCCAGGCGGGACGGTAAACGTAATAAATAGCTACATTACCCAGAACATCGCAAGCGGTAGTGGTGGCGGCATTAACAACTACCCTACAGCAACCGTGACCGTGACTAACAGCGAAATCTCTGGGAACACTGCAAATAGTGGTGGTGGCATATACAATGGAGGGACACTAAACCTGGTTCGTGATGTCATCAAAGAGAACGCTGCAACCGGGGGTCCTGGCAGCGGCGGCGGCATCTATAATGTAGGCACAATGACTAAAAAAGCCTGTATAGTCAAAGGTAATCAGCCTGAAGATATCGCCCCCTAATTAGCTATCTAGTTAGGCGAGTAATGAGAATAGCCACTATCGCTTGAGCGTGATGGTCCCTGGCAGGCATATACAACCTGCAGGGCAATTCTCTTTTTAAGCAACGGGCTCGTATGAGCGGAGTCTTGCAAGATTTTGGAAAACATGGCCGCGCCCTCTTCCATGTTTGATTCTGAAGAAAGAAGAATTGAGTAAAGGGACAGCAATCTTTTAAAACCGGCATGGACAAGGCAAGAAAGATGCCGCAGGAGGAGCCATAAACCTGAGCGGCCACTATTCGATCTCGGAGATGCGGGAGAGGGGCGGGCGAAAGTCCTGTGCAGGAGGGCGACGCGGGGGAGCATTTATGTGTCGGGATAATGGAAGATACTGATGATGGTTCGCGTCCACTTTGTCATATGTGGGGAAAGGAGCATGGGACCGGCGCCGTAACGAAAGAGACTGCCATTCCCTCTATGCCGGAATCCGCTTCCCACAAATCAAATTCAAATCGAAGGTGTGTGATTCAATGGAACCGAGAAGCGAAGAAGTGTTGAGAAAGATATTTGCCGCATTAGTCGAAGACGCAACATGGGAATTTCGCAAGAAGCCGCTCATAGAGCTGGACGAACGCGATCCTCTAGGTGAAATTGAC
>Ga0315284_10017542_pt1 | contig 10155 bp, 4 predicted proteins | sample YL17G09_16_MG_FD_203696 | JGI IMG/M metagenome (GOLD analysis project Ga0315284, IMG submission 203696) | Sediment microbial communities from Yellowstone Lake, YNP, Wyoming, USA - YL17G09_16 | ecosystem: Environmental > Aquatic > Freshwater > Lake > Sediment | place: USA: Wyoming | collected...
AGTCGCCCCAGTTCCAGTAAGCCTGTCCGCCGACAATGTCACCGAGCCTGCCTTCATGGACGCGTTTGATAAGTTCCAGATACTGCGGCTGCCATCGCTGCTGTGTGCCGACGACTATGGACAGCCTATTCTTATCGGCCAGCTCCGCCGAAGCCATCAGCGAGCGTACGCCGACCGGGTCCACCGCGCCGGGTTTCTCCATGAAGATGTGCTTGCCGGCATCGAGCGCCGCTTTGACCATGGGCGGTCGAAATCCGGGCGGAGTCGTCAGCAGCACGATGTCCACATCCTTCATCGCCATGACCTTTTTATAAGCGTCGAAGCCGAGAAAGCACGTCTCCGGCGTAACTTTGACTTTATCCGGCAGTGCCTTTTTCATCCTTTCCAGCGAGCTGTCGAGCCTGTCCTGAAAAATATCCGCCATTGCTATCATTTCCACGCCCTGTGCGGAGTTCAGGCAATCGATGGCATCCTGCGTTCCCCGGTCGCCACAGCCTATAATAGCCACCCTCATCGTATCCGAGCCCGCGGCGAAAACCCGGCCGCCTCGTGATGCCAGAACACCCGCCGAAACAACGGCGCCGGCCTTCAATAAATCTCTTCGTGATATCTGTTTTGTCTGGTCTTTCATCTTTCTTTCCTCTATTAACTTTGAACATGTGTGTTTTTGCGAAAATTACTGCACCAAGATTATAAGGCGTCAAAGCCGTTGATGCAACAGGAATGGAGGCACTCTAATAATTGATAGACCTCGCCGAAGGAGCAGGAACAATAGTCAATAATCGTTTTCTTAAACCACGGATTTCGCGGATTACGCCGAAAAAATCATAAATCGAAAATCGCAAATCATAAATCGGAAGCTTCCCACCACAGCCGCGGATAGTCCTGTCCTTCGAGAATCCACCAGATATCTTCCGTCCCGTTGGCAGTTTCATCCACGAAGTCCCAGCCGGCGTCAAGGAACGTACCGGCCCTTTTCATCTGAGCCGTTGTCTTGCCTGTGCCTCCTGCACTTGTAGCCCGGCCCGATGTCTGGGTGTCCCAGAAACACCGGTCCGCCTGGCTCCAATCATAGTCATACCCCACCAGCCCGCCGACATCGCTGCTGCCCCAGAGTCTACCGGTGCTGTAACACTCAGTCACGGTACCTCCGTTCTCTCCCACCAGTCCGCCGGTCTCGATATTGCCAATTACGTTACCAGTGCTGTAGGACTGCTGCACATAGGCACCATTGTACCCTACGAGCCCGCCGATGGACCATTTAAGTCCATCGACCACGCAAGTGCTGTAGCAGCAGGTTACCGTACCGACATTGTATCCCACCAGCCCGCCGACATAGTAACTGCCAGTGACCGTACCAGTGCTGTAACAGTTTGTTACAATGCCGTCCCAGCTTAATCCTACAAGTCCGCCGATCCTCTCGCCAGAACTGTTGTCTATGTCAACATTCACCACGCCTAAGTTCCTGACCTCGGCCCCGGCTGCCAACTGGCCAAAAAGGCCCAGATACTCTCCGCTATTAATCGTCAAATGCGAGATCTTGTGACCGTTGCCGTCAAAGATACCCTTAAAGGGATTTTCATTAAAGGGCCATCCGCCGGTATGAGCGGTACCAGCATGGGGTGCGATGACGGCCTCGTTGAAGACCTTACGGCCGGGCAGATTGGGGTGCAGGTCGATATCGGCTGTCAGGATGAAGTGCTTGTCGTAATCTTCGGGACTTTCGCCAAGCAGCATCAGGTCCTCTGCTGTAGCGATCTGGTACGGGTCGTTAGGCTCTCCACTCCCGCCGCTGTATTTGGCCCGGGACATCTCCCACCACAGGCGCGGATAGTCCTGCCCTTCGAGAATCCACCAGATATCCTCGGTGCCGTTGGCCGTCTCGTCCACGAAGTCCCAGCCGGCGTCCAAGAACGTGCTGGCTGTCTGCATCTCGGCCGTGGACCTGCCTGTGCCGCCGGCACTGGTGTCCCGGTCTGTCGTTTGCGTGTCCCAGAAGCTGTTTGAGACGCTGTCTTCCCCCAACATGCCTCCGGAGATACCCACCAGGCCACCGACATCCGAACTGCCGCTGACCGGCCCGGCGCTATAGCACTTGGTCACCGAGCCGTAGTTGCCTCCGATCAGCCCGCCGACATCCTGGGATCCATTGACAGCGCCGGTGCTGTAGCAATCAGTCACAGGACCCCAACTCTCTCCGGCCAGCCCGCCAACGCTGTAACTGGTGCCGTGTACCTGAGCCTCGCTGTAGCAATGGGTCATCCACCCGATGTTATACCCCGCCAGCCCGCCGACACAGTACCCGCCCTTGACCACACCGGTGCTGTAGCAGCGAATCACATGGGAGGCACGGGTGTAGCCGACCAACGAGCCGATGGCGCGGGCCGTGCCGACTATGTTGACATCCACGACACCCAAGTCTCTGATCTCCGCGCCTTCTATGTAGCAGAACAATCCCAGATAGGCCTGGCCGGAGATCGTCAGGTGTGAGATCGTGTGCCCATTGCCGTCGAACACGCCGGTGAATGGAACGGCGTATTGATCATAGTCCCACGTCCCCGGGTTTGTATCCGGGCCGATGAGATTGAATGCGGGTCTGCCGGCCTTGCCGTCATAGCCTGACAGGTCGATGTCCGCCATGAGCTTGAAATGCTTGACCCAATCGCTCATGCAGGTGCCGATGGCGTTCATGTGCGCGGCCGTCCGAATTTGATACGGATCCTCCTCCGTGCCTGTTCCCCCGCCGTATTTCACCTGGGGCACCTCGCACGACAGACGAGGATAGTCTTTCCCCTCGTCGATCCACCAGGTGTCTTCCGTGCCGTTGGCCGTCTCGCCTACGAAGTCCCAGCCGGCATTCAGTAACGTGCTCGCCGTCTTCATCTGACCGGTCGTCTTCCCCGTGCCACCGCTGCTGCTCATCTGGCCTGAGGTCTGGATATCCCAGAAACTGACGCTCGTAGCGCCGGGACTGGGGCTGGTGCCTATAAGTCCTCCGGGCGACCAGGTGCCGGTGACCTTTCCCGTGCTGTAGCAGACGGTCACCAGACCTCGGTTGGTGCCCACGAGCCCGCCGATTTGGTGGTCGGCAGTGACCGCTCCCCTGTTGTAGGAGGAGAAGACTACAGCGCCCTCAGACACCCATCCCATCAGCCCACCAACAGTTCCGGTGCCGGTGACGGCCCCCTCGTTGTAGCAACTGGCAACGGTACCCCAATTGGTTCCCAGCAGACCCCCAACATAGTTGGTGCCCTTGACCACGCAGGTGCTGCAGCAGCAGGTGATCGTACCCTCGTTGCCGCTCGCCAGCCCGCCCGTTTTCTCGCCGGTGCAGTTAACGATGCCGCCAGTGTAGGAGTAAGACACGTCGCCCTCGTTGTACCCCGCCAGCCCGCCGACACCTGTGCTGCCGGTCACCACGCCGATGCTATAGCACCAGGTCACTGTGCCGTAGTTGACACCCACCAGACTGCCGATATACATACCTGAACCGTCTATACTGACATCCAATAGACCCAGGCGCTTGACTTGGGCTCCGGCGGCTATTTCGCCGAATAGTCCCACCCAATACGAACCTCTGATCGTCAGATGCGAGATGGTGTGGCCGTTGCCGTCGAAGACCCCGGTGAACTGCGTCCCCTTGAAAGGCCATGTGCCCGTTCCGGTGTCCGGGGCAATCACGGCCTTGCCGAAGACCTTGCCTCCAGGGAGGTTAGGGTCCAGGTCGATGTCGGCCGTCAGAATGAAGTGCTTGTTGTAATCTTCGGGAGTCTCGCCGAGGGCCATCAGACCGGCGGCCGTGGAGATCTGGTAGGGGTCGTTCGGCGTCCCCGTCCCGCCGGTGTATGCCAGAGGCAGCACCGTGATGCTGAAGTCCACTGACAGCCTCCCGACGGAGGCCCTGACTTGAGTCAGGCCTGCTGTCGGACCCAACGTCAGTTCGGCCGAGGCGAGGCCATTGGCACCAGTCACAACCGAAGCAGGCTCGATCATACCATCGCCTACCGTGACTACGAACGCCACCTGGACACCGGCTATGTTTTGCCCATATTGGTCCTTCACATGCACGGTTAGGGGAGAAGCCAGCTTGGACCCGGCCACCGCACGTTGGTTGTCGCCTGAAACCTTCTCCAGGATCGTCGCCACGGGCAGGGACGTGGCCTCAATGCTGAAGTCCACCGAGAGACTCCCAACCGTGGCCCTGACTTTGACCGGACCTGCTGTCGGACCCAAGGTCGCGGTGGTCGAAGCGATGCCGCTGGCGTTCGTCACGCCCACGGTTGGCTCCACCGTGCCGTCCCCGGCCACGAAGGCGAACGCAACCTGGACGCCGGCCATGACCTGCCTGGATTGGTCCTTCACACGCACGGTCAGCGGAGAAGGCAACCGGGACCCGACCATCGCCTGTTGGTTATCGCCTGAGACCTTCTCCAAGGTCGTCGCCACGGGCAGGGCCAGAGCCTCCATGCTGAAGTCCACCGAGAGACTCCCGACCGTGGCCCTGATTTTGACCGGACCTGCTGTCGGACCCAGGGTCACGGTGGTCGAAGCGATGCCGCTGGCGTTAGTCACGCCCACGGCCGGCTCCACCGTACCGTTCCCGGCCACGAAGGCGAACGCAACCTGAACGCCGGCCATGACCTGCCTGGATTGGTCCTTCACACGCACGGTCAGCGGAGAAGGCAACCGGGACCCGACCATCGCCTGTTGGTTATCGCCTGAGACCTTCTCCAAGGTCGTCGCCACGGGCAGGGACGTGGCCTCCATGCTGAACTCCACCGAGAGACTCCCGACCGTGGCCCTGACTTTGACCGGACCTGCTGTCGTACCCAGGGTCACGGTGGTCGAAGCGATGCCGCTGGCGTTCGTCACGGCCACGGCCGGCTCCACCGTACCGTTCCCGGCCACGAAGGCGAAAGCAACCTGGACGCCGGCCATGTTCTGCCCGTATTGGTCCTTTACACGCACGGTCAGGGGGGCAGCCAGCTTGGATCCGGCCACCGCACGTTGGTTGTCGCCTGAGACCTTCTCTAAGGTCGTCGCCGCCGGTAGGGGCGTGGCCTCGATGCTGAAGTCCACCGATAGGTTCCCGACCGTGGCCCCGACTTTGGCCGAACCGGCTGTCGGGCCCAGGGTTACGGTGGTCGAAGCGAGGCCGCTCGAATTCGTCACGGCCACGGCCGGTTCCAGCGTGCCGTCCCCAGCTACGAAGGTGAACACCACCTGAACACCAGCCATGGTTTGTCCGTACTGGCTTTTTACGCGCACCGTCAGTGGAGAAGACAACCTGGACCCTGCTATCGCACGCTGGTTGTCGCCTGAGACTTTCTCCAGGGTCGTCGCCGCCGGCAGGGGCGTGGCCTCGATGCTGAAGTCCACCGAGAGACTCCCAACCGTGGCCCTGACTTTGGCAGGACCTGCTGTCGGACCCAACGTCACTACGACCGAGGCCAAGCCACCAGCGTTAGTCACGGCCGAGGCCGGTTCGATTGTACCGTCACCTTCTATGACAATGAACGCAACCTGAACATTGGCCATGCCCTGTGCGTACTGCTCCTTCACACATACGGTCAGCGGAATCGCCAGCCTGGACCCGACTATCGCACGTTGGTTGTCGCCTGAGACCTTCTCCAAGGTCGTCGCCGCCGGATTCGGATTGGGTTCCCATTTCAATCCGGGATAGCCCATGCCCTCCTGAATCTTCCAAGTGCCCTGGAAATCCCAGGTGGCAAACGTGGCGGCTCTCTGCATCTGGGCCGTGGTCTTGCCCGTGCCGCCAACGCTCGTGGCCCGGCCTGAGGTCTGGGTGTCCCAGAAGCACGCCACCGCAGTACCCAGTATTCCTACCAGACCACCGACGTTGTCGCTGCCACTGACTGCACCAACACTATAGCACTGTGTCACAGATGTGTAGTTACACCCAACCAACCCACCAACAACGTTACCCCCAGAAACCGTTGCGGTACTATAGCACTGGGCCACGGCACCATCACTGGCTCCCACCAATCCCCCGGTACCCCATCCCCATGCAGTGCCACTGACGCGACCTGTACTGTAGCACTGGGTCACGCTCCCAGCCGGTCTATCGTAGCGATACTGGGTGCCGTTGTTTCCCGCCAGCCCACCGACACGATTGTCGCCGCTTACGGTACTGGTGCTGTAGCAGGCGGTCAGCCTTCCCGAATAGTTTAGTCCCACCAGCCCACCCACGAAATTCATGCCACTGACCGAACCCGTGCTGTGGCATTGAGTCACATCGCCGAAATTGCACCCCACCAGCGAGCCCACATAGTCGCCGTAGGTGGTGATGTTGACGTTCACCACTCCAAGGTTCCTGACCTCGGCCCCAGATTCCAAACAGCCAAACAGTCCCACACAATCCCCACCGCTAATCGTCAGATGCGAGACTGTGTGATTATTGCCATCAAAGACACCAACGAAAGGAGCACCCACAGTGGAAAGGCTGCTTGGATCCTGAACGAGTGTGACCTGGGCAATGACGGCCTTGTCAAAGACCTTTCCGGCGGGGAGGTTGGGGTCCAGATCGATGTCGGCTGTCAGGATGAAGTGCTTGTCGTAATCTTCGGTACTCTCGCCCAGCAGCATCAGGTCCTCGGCCGTAGCGATCTGGTAAGGATTGTTAGGCTCTCCTGTGCCGCCGCTGTATTTGGCATAGGCAGGTAAGGTAAAAAGACAGATTGTGATTAGTAAAGAGATTGTTCCCAGAACTCGTGACTTCCTGGCAGCCGCCATTTTCGATCCTCCATACCCATTTTTTTCTCAAGGGGCACTGAACTGCTTTTCCCACTATCGCTGAAATATAGTATACCAGACGTGTATCGTTCAAATCAAGCGAAAAAAGCTCAAACTTCGGGTATGAGCCCCAGGTTCAAGCATTTCCGGTCTTGACAGGATGTTTATTGAGCTTTTATAATAGCGGCCGTGACTCGGAGCTTTTCCGAGTCGAATTGGGTAAAACTTAACTTGTATAAAGACAAGGAGTTTATCATGGAGAGAAGGTCATTCCTGAAAGTCGTGGGCGGCGTCACCGGGGGCTTGGCTCTTGGCGTGCAGCCGGCCTTAAGTGCAGATACGTCAACTTCAAAACGAGAAGTTGAAAAAGTGGCCGGGCTGCCGAGGCGGGTGCTTGGACGGACCGGCGAGAAAGTCTCGATCGTCGGTTTTCCCGGACTGGCCCTCAGCCATTACGAGCAGGACGAATGTAACCGGGGCATCGTCAAAGCCTTTGAAAAGGGCGTTAATTATTACGACGTCGCGCCGGCGTACGGCAGAGACGGCGAATGCGAAATAAAAATGGGCGTCGGGCTGCAGAGTATCGACCGCAGCAAAATCTTCCTGGCTTGTAAGACAAAGATGCGTGACAAGGACGGCGCGCTGATGGAGCTGGATCGCTCGCTGACGAGGCTCAAGACCGACCATTTCGATCTGTATCAGATGCACCACATTCGCACGCCGGAAGAGGTAAAACAGGCGCTCGGCCCCGGCGGCGCTATTGAGACCATTCTCAAAGCAAAAGAGCAGGGCAAAATCCGCTTCATCGGCTTTTCCGCTCACACGACCAAAGGAGCACTCGAAGCCATGAACGGCTTCCGTTTCGATACGGTTATGTTCCCCATCAATTTCGTCGAGATGCTTAAGATAGGATTCGGCAAAACGGTCCTTGAGCTTGCGAATAAGCAGGGGGCGGCGGTGGTGGCAATCAAGCCGTTGTCGAAGGGGCCCTGGCCGCAGGGCATGGAACAGACTCGAAAATGGTGGTACCGCGCGACCGAGACTCAGGACGAAACGAACGCCGCGATGCGATTTACCCTGTCGCAAAAACCGGTCGTAGCGGGAATACCGCCTTCATTCCTCGACCTTCTCGACATGGCGATCGAAGCGGGACGAACCTATCAGCCTATAACCGATGCCGAAACGCAGAAGCTTCAGGAGACGGCCCAGACGTGCCTGTCCCTTTTCCAGAGGGAAGAGCAGCAGGTCGCCCGCGGCGAATCTCTGCACAGGCCGATCTACCCCGACAGCCCGCACGAGTATTGCTGTTGCTGAGGCGATAAGTCAGGCTATGAGGCCGGGGCTTCATGAAACGCTTTTCAGGCGAGGCTCCTGGTATTCTTCGGACATGTACTCACGCAGCAGGTCCGCCAGATCACGCCGGAGTGCTTTGGCTGACTGGCCGGCGGCTTTTGCCGCTTTGGTCGTGAGATGAAAAAGCCGATATAGATCTTTCAATGAAGGTTTCATGAAGCAGAAGGTAACGGTGCCGAGATAAGCACGTATCAATGGCCGGTCGGCATTACGCTCGGCAAGCCATATCCGCAGCATGCGTCTGACCGAACCGCTCGGATCTTTTGCGAAGCGCGGATAATCGGGATCGCGATCATAAACGATCGTGTGCGTACCCGCTCTGACCCACGCACTGCGCTGCTCGACATGAAAGTACAGATCAGCCATCGCCAAAACCTCCTACCGGTTAGTAACACATTATTTGCAGGATTGTCATTCTGAGGCAAAGCCGAAGAATCTCAAACGTAACGATTTGACCAAAAGCAACCTTCGAGATTCTTCACTTCGTTCAGAATGACAAGTCAGCATTTATCATGTTACAGACTCCTACTGCGCTTTCTCTTTTATCCGTATCCGAACTGACCCGATTATACCAACCGTCAGGCAATATATGAAGCAAGTATTTTCCAGATAATTTTGCCGCCGGGCGCGATTTCGTATTCGAGCAGGATGTACCCGCCGTTGTGGCCGTCCTCAAAGTATGCAAGGACCCATTTGCCGGTGAGTATCCAGATCTTGCCGGCATCGTAGAAATTCATCGTTCCACCCATGCTTGGCCTATATGGAATCAGCTTGCCGTTTTGTTTCAGGTCCGAAACAATATCGTTCACCGGGTCCTTCAATCCCTTTTTCTGCATTGCCCGGATGTCCCAACTGAAAAGCTCGATGGGACTTGCCGGCGGGCTGCCGGGAATGGTGCTGCTCGGTTGTGCCTGCCCGAGCTTCTGAGCAAGGATCATATTGTCTGCTTCCAGGCGATCGACCCTGCCCTTGTTCATTAAATTAAGAACGGCCAGAACAATCAAAGCCACGCCCATCAGAGCCGGACCCAATTTACAGATTTCCCGATAGGCGAATTTCATCCGCATGCCTCCTTGAGCATCTGCAACTTGTCATTCCTTCGCTTCGCTCAAGAACACCTCTGAGCCCATTCGACTTCGCTCAGGGTAGACTTTGTCGAAGGGACACCTCTGAGCCAAATGTCATATTTGTCATTCTGAGCGTAACGCAGTGGAGCGAAGAATCTCAATGCATCAGAAGCATAATCAACCGATGCGTTGCTATAACATCACCGGCGTCGAGATTCTTCACTGCGCTACGCTCCGTTCAGAATGACATTCATTTCATTTTGTTATGGGCTTTTAGGCTTCTCGCCCATCAGCTCGGCCACCTTTGGTTCGATGGCTTCGGCCCATATCTTATAGCCCTCTTCGTTCGGGTGCAGATAGTCGGGCATTATCTTCTTGGAAAGAAAACCGTCTTTAGTCAGGAACCTGGCGTTGATATCCAGGTAGTGAATCATCTTGCCGTCGTCGATCTTCGAAGCCAGCAGCGACGCCTTGTCATTTTTTTCACTCTGTTCCGACGCCTCTGGTCCTCGCGGGAAAATGGCCAGGATCAATATCTTCATTTTCGGGCATTTGTCGCGGAGCTTTTTGCAGATGGCGATAATGCCGTCGGCGATTTCCTCGGCGGTGTTGTCGTCGCCGTTGGAGTTATTGGTGCCGATCATAATTACTGCCAGCTTCGGTGATATGCCTTCCAGGTGGCCGTGTTCCAGCCGCCATAATACGTGCTGCGTCCTGTCGCCGCTAAAACCCATATTGACGGCGTTCCGCGGCTCGTAATATTTATCCCACATCTTCTTTCCTCCGCCTTCCCAGCCGTGAGTGATCGAATCGCCGATCATAAGCAAATCGACGTTGCCCTGCTTGACCCGCTCGTTGACGGCGTCGTTACGCAGAGTCCACCAGCTATGGCGATGCTCAGACGTTACGGCGGAATTCTGCTTTTCCCCGGCAATCAGGATTTGGCCCGACAGGATCAAAATGCTCAGACATACGATTAGAA
>Ga0315284_10017543_pt1 | contig 10155 bp, 12 predicted proteins | sample YL17G09_16_MG_FD_203696 | JGI IMG/M metagenome (GOLD analysis project Ga0315284, IMG submission 203696) | Sediment microbial communities from Yellowstone Lake, YNP, Wyoming, USA - YL17G09_16 | ecosystem: Environmental > Aquatic > Freshwater > Lake > Sediment | place: USA: Wyoming | collected...
AAAGAACTCAAATAACTTTTAGAATCTTTAGGATATATGTCAGTAACTGCCCTCCAATGTTTTGTTTTACGATTATAATATACTAATACACAAGTATTTCTATAAATAAAAATTTCATGTTTACTTTTAAGAATTTTAGCAATATAATCTGTAGAAACCCCCCATAATCGTTGTTTTATTTCGTGAATAAGGCCAATGCCCATATCTTTTATGGGATCTGAATCTTCAGTGAACTTCTCATTAATATATTCTTTAACTAATTTCATTCGTTTATTGTAAAGGCTCTATTATCTTTTCTTTTTAGTTGTTCAACAATGATATCTTTAAGAAAAATCTTTTTTAGTTTACCATCGTCAAGTTTAAATAAAAATGCTTCGCCGTTACCCATTTTTGCCATTGGAACCCCATTATAAATTTTTTCTAAATCTCCTGAAAGATGAAATGTAAGAGTTCTTCTATTAAATTCTGGTATTTCTATTTCATTATTTAATGCTGTTTCTAATTCCCCACCAAATTCATCATTTTCGATTTCAATTTCTTCAGCATTTTCCATGTCTGATGTATCAACAACGTCGATGTTATTTATTATTTCTTCATCATCAAGATTATTCCATTCATCTGGTGAATTTATACCTCTCATTTTTAATAGTGGTTTTTTACCTTTTTTAGGTCTACCTCGTTTGGAGAATTCATATAAGGATTCTTCAATCATCATAATTTTCTTTTCCATATTATTTCTTATATGTTAGATTGTCATTTTTACTCTTACATTTACAACAGGTAAATCTTCATCTTCTTTATAAGAATCTGATCTTAGTGCTGTGTTAAAAACATCAACATTAACATCTATTGCAGATACATATCCATGATCTTTTACAAATCTTAAAAGTGAATCACGAATTTCTTCTTCAAGATTATTCAAATTTAGCCTCACTTGATTTATTGTTTTCATAATACTTATTATTTATTTTTCATTTTGTGTTTTTAATTTTAATAAGTCTATTAATTTTTCATGCTCTTCTGATAATAGAACAATATCATGTTCTAATACATTTATTAATGAGTATTTTTTAAAAACTCTTATATCTCCTATTTCTTTTTGTAATTCTTTATCTTGAGGTGTTAAATAATATCTATCACCAAATTCAATTACTTTAAATGTAGAATTTTTTTCTCCTATTAAATTAATTAAATCAGATATAGTTTCTTTGGTTTCTTTCCATTCCTTATTATCTTTAATACCTTTTTTTATCCATTTAAATATTTGAGATAAAGCAAATCCACTTAAATAACCTATACTAAGTGAACTTAGTGTATTTAATAAATCTTCGTTTAAAGATTCTTTAACTATTTTTTTCATACGTCTTTTTATTTTTTTATTTTTATTATCGTCTGCACTATCACCTAAATAGTTAGGATTTTCTAAAGGATACTTTTGAGAAATGGGTTTGTTCTTATCTGCATGTGACAAAGGTGTTTGCATATTTTCTTCAATAAAATGTGTATATATGTCTATATCATTTTTTACTCTGTTAATAGCAGTTTTTAGATTATAATAAGTCATAGGACGATCATGTTCACCTAAAGATGGTATAGCATAATATCTTATTGGATTATTACCTGTGCGTACTACTTTTACAGGTATACCTTTGTATTTAAAAACATCAATAATCTTTTCATTCTTAAATGTCCAATCCCATTTTATTTTAGGATTCTTCATTGTTTGAAACTTATTTAAAGATTCATATATAAAGTAAGCTCTCATATAACATTTTATTTTATATATTTAAAAGAAAAAGGAGAATTTATTATTCTCCTTGATCAATTAATTATTTACTACTTAATAACGATTATTCAGAATTTAAAGTTAAATTTGTAAATTGAATATCAGAAAACCCTGCATTTTTTTCTATTTCTACTTTATAATCAAAATATTCTATTGGTAATGCTGCCTGATGTATTACAAAAATATTCATATTAAGTTCTCTTGATACATTTTTTAAAAGTCCTAATATATCATATATTTTATCATTATCTAGTGATGAAAGAACTTCATCTAACATAAATATATTTAATTGTGGATATTTTCTTTTTAGCATTCTTATAATAGAAACTAAAACTGCTAAATCTACAGATTTTTTTTCTCCAGTTGATAATGTATCTACACTAATTTCAAGTCCTAAATGGTATAAATCTGGTTCAAAATCTGAATTAAAAGTTAAATTATATGGAAAATGCAATTCATTTAATGTAAAAGCAATTTCTTTATTTAATGTGGGTAAGTAACTTTCTAATATTTTCTTTTTAACTCCCGCATCTGAATATAATTGTTCAAGAATTGCAAGATATTTATACTCTTCATCAAATTTAACTTTATCATCACCTTTATTTGTAAGATTTATTGTATTCTCAGATATAATATTTTGTATACTTAAAAATTCTTGTGGTTTATCTATTTTTAATTTATTCATTTCAGCATCAATCGTATTATAAGTTGTTTGAACTTGAATAATAAAATTATTAATAGTTACAAGTCCTTGTTTAATTTTTTCTAATGCTAATGTATATTTCTTTTCATCTGAATTAACTGATAACAATTCATCTCTTTTTGTATTAATATTTTCGTGTAATCTCCCCTTTATTAAATCAAATCTCGAGTCATTAAATGGTGTAGCACATGTAGGGCATTTTTCTTGATCATATAATTTTATTTGATTTTCTAAATGAGTTATTTCATGTTGTATTTTCATTCTTTGTTGTTGAAAAATATTATAAGATTTTGTTATTTCATCTCGTTTATTTTCATATTCTTTTTTTCTTTTATATCCTTCTTCTAATTTAGGTTTATATAATTGTAATTGTTTAGATAATTCAATTATTTTTTCACTATTATCTTGTGCAACTTGATCTTTAAGTTTTTGTAATTCTTTAACTGCAATATCAATATTGTTTTTAAGAGTTAATATTTCTCGATCAAAAAGATCCATGTTTGTTTTAACATCTCTTAAATCTTTTTTAACTAATTCATTCATTTTATTAATTATCTCCATTGCAAAGAGCTTATCAATAATGACTCTCTTATCATGAGGTGTCATCGATATAAAAGATTTAAACTCATTAATAGATAAAGAAATAATGTTCGAGAAGATGTGATACGGTAGTCCAGTGACCTCTAAATCAATATATGTTTGATAATCTGTGATTCCCGCTTTCCCTATATCATCATTATTTTTATCTACACGAAGATCTGAAGGTGAAAACTTTCTTTCAATAGTTATTATTGTATCTGGTGATATTTCATCTTCACCCCTTATATATCCATTTTTATTAAGACGATTTGATATTTCGTCTTTTTTAAATTTATCAAGTTTTCCGTAATATAATATCTTAGGTAATTCAATAAAACTAGTTTTACCAGCTCCATTTTTTCCGAGGACCATCCAAAGTCCACCTTCATCTGATAATTCTAGTGTTTGTAATTTATTTCCGAACCCTTTTATATTCCTCCAAGAAATATTTTTTAATTTCATACACTAAATACATTTAATCTTCTTCAAATAATTCAAATACAACTTTTATCATATCTCCAATAGAATCATATATAGGTAATCCAGGTTTTGCAAGTTGTGTTTGAATAACAACATCTTGTTTTCTTTCATATAAAGGATCTACACCCAATATTATAGGTTGATCTGGATTAGAATTTCCCCACATTCCAAGTTCATAAAGTACAATAGGGTTTAATGAACCTTTAGCAAACCAGAAAAAAATAAATGATGAATCTCTTAAGTGATTAAATTCCCATGTAATTTGTATTTCTGCAGCTATAGGATCCCAAATAGGAAAATCTTTTCTACGTGGATTATAAATTGTAAGATTTGGAATTATATTTAACTCTGTGATAACATAATTTTGCCAATTTTCACATTGTTGTATTCCTCCCGCTAAAAAAAGTTTTACATTTGAATTGTTTTCAATAGAATAAATTTCATTTGGTGCTTCTATCACTAGTGCCATCTTTTTTCTTTTTTAATCGTGGTGATGGTAGTTTTGGGTATACCGTTTTACCCTGTTTATTTAATTTTTCATTTTTAACACAACATTTAATAACTGTTCTTGCTTTTGATATTAAAATGTCTATTGGTTGATTTTCATATCCAAATCTTGCATCACCTTCCATTAAAATATAAAGATCTTCTTTGATTTGATCTGCTATATTTTTAAGGTTATCAAAATCTAATGTAATATTGAGATCACCGTGCCACACTTTACCATGTGTCTTTGTAATAACATTTGCATTAAATATAACTAAATCTCCCTGGTGTTCTTTACAATATGTACTCTTAGAAGCAGCTATCATTCTACCCATTTCTAATCCATTTGTAGAAAAAATTACATAATAATCTGGATCTTCATGAAATTCAGAAGGAAATTGTTTATACGGCGGTTTATAATCTTTTGAGCTCATTATTCTATAGTTTCTTTTGATGCGTTTTCGTAATAATATTTATTTTTTGTTTTTAATTTTATTAATATTTCTTTCTGATACCCAAGATCTCCAATACTCATATCCAATAATGTAAGGATATCTTTTATTTCCATTCCATCTAATGCATCAGAAAGTTCATCATCAATTTTTTTTCTTTCTCCAACAGTTTCTATCTTTTTATATTTACAGTCTCTTAATATATCTATAAATTTTGTTAAGTTAAATAAATGTATATATTTATCAGGGACTATAATATCTGTATAATTGTTATTTAATATTTTTATGGTATCATTTAAAGAAAGTTCTAATATGTCTTCTAACATTATACGTTTAAACGTTGGTGAAAATTCATTTAAAATAAATTCAATTGAATTTTTTTCCGGATCAAACAAATATATCCCCTTTGTATTTCCTATATCTGATCTTTTTGTATGATATGGAGAACCAATATAAATAAGATTTCCTATTTCTTGTCTTTTATGAATATGACCAGAAAATAATCTTTTAATTTGTTTAAATTTTGAAAAATCTGTTGCAAATGCAGATTTTATATCTTTACCGTTATCAAATTTAAATCCTGCAATATTAATATGTGTAAATACATATTCATACTTATTTGCACGAACATAATTTTCCTCAATATCTCTATTGCCAATCCATGGAAGAATTAAAATATAAGATTTTTCATTTGTGATAATTATTGGTTTTTCATAAATATAAACATTTGGAATATATTTAAACGCAACAATAGAATTTATATCAGTATCATATTTTTTTGCACAATCGTGATTACCTATTAAAATATGAACAGGTAGAAGTTTAGATAATTTTTCTATTACTGAAATAGCAGAATTTAAAACTGTTATATCTATTGATTGTCTTGAATCAAATATATCACCAAGTATAAAAAGAATATCATCTTTTTTAATATTATCTTTTAAATAAGGTATATAGAAATTATCAAAATAATCCATTTGATTATTAAGCCATTCTAGAGAATTAGCGCGAATACCAAAATGTAAATCTGAAATAAGATGAATACGGTTATAATTAATATATAGGGTTTTTACTTTAAATTGTGTTAAATCAGCCATTAAAATAATCTTTTAGTTTTAATTTTATGGGTTAATCCATATTTTTCATTTAATTCCCGTAATAATCCTTCTTTATCTAAAACTCCTACTTCATTATATAGTTGGTCATAATTAACTTGAAAAAATTCAGCAAATGCGATGAATATTTCCATATTTGTATATTTTCTTTGTTCTAAAAGTTGTTGTTTGAAATAATAATACATTTTAATTCTATCATTTCCGTCTGCTCGTTTTGGCTTTTTATATTTTTCATAATAAGGAGATTTTTTAAAAATATCATACATTTCATCATCTAACATTTTTAATGTTCTATTTTCTATGATATTATCACCCAATTGATCTTCATATAAAGAAAATACACTATCATGGACTTTCATTGTCCCCAACTCTTCATATGATTGTTCTCCTTGATTATAAGTATTATTTATAATTTTATCTTGACGTATAGGCTTATCTTCTTCTTTTGCATCCATAGTTTATTTTATTTTTAAGTTCATATTGACATTTCATATATTAAATAATTCTCTACCGGTTATATCTATGGAATTATCTCTTATTTGAATATTATCAGGGGTAGGATCAACTGGTTTTATTGAATTACTGATTATCGCATCTATTGTAGTTGTAGTTGCTTTTTGTCCTCTTGGATATTTCTGACCAGATGTTGTATTATTTATAAAAAATTCCATATCTTGTATGGGTGAATTCCTATCTTCATCAATACGTAAATGTTTCCAATCTACTGTATATCGTTTTTTTGTGTTTTCATATCCAGCAACTCTATTTGCTAAACATTTTAAAAAATATTCTCCTCGAGCTTTCATTTCGGGATTTGTTATAATTCCAAATAATAAATCAACAGTGTGTAATAAACCAGCAGATTCAGCAATCGATGTAATATTTGAATCTGTAGAATCCCATCCAGATCTATTTATTTGACTTAAGCTAATAATAGCCCAATTATTTTCTTGACCCATTGCTCTAATATCTTCTGCTATTTGTTTTATTTTCATATATGTGTTTTCTGTATTTGGATTTCTCCAATTTTTCATAATATTTAAATAATCTATGAAAATATTATCAAACTTATAACCTAATAATTCTTGAGCTTTTCTTAAATATGAACTAATATCATTTGCTGATGCGGTTGATGACGGAAATTCTTTAATATGTAACTCTCCTAAAGGTTTTAATGCTCTAGATTTTAAATTTGTTAATTTTTGTTTTAATAAAGGTTGATCTTGTGTTATAATTTCATAATCATCTAAAGGAATATTTAATAAATTTGAACCTATACGCATATTCACAATTTCATATTGAAGTTCCAATGTTATATATGCAGTATTATGTCCTTCTAATACAGATTTTGCAGCTAAATTACAAGCGATTGTTGAATTATGTGAAAGTATATTATTTGTATAATATGTGTGATTACCACTGTTAATTTCTAAATCATACATCTCATCTAAATAATTTAAATTTTTAATATAAATAATTTTATTAAATCCATTTTTTGTTACTATAATATCATTTTCTTTTAGATCTTCAATAAAACATTCTTTATATTTTGAATTTTCATATTTAATGACAATATGGGTATCTGCACATTTTAAAAATAAATTATTGTCTAATTTTATTTCACACACATTATATTTTATAGTTTTACTTATAGACATTATATCTTTCCACCCGTCTTCAGTTTCAACTTCCCAATTTTCTATATTAAGTGTTTCTATAAACTTTCTATTCGGATATTTATCTTTGCTCGTTATTTTCATAAACTTAAAAAATTTAAACATTCACTTATAACTTGATTTTTATTTTCATTATAATCTTTTTCCCATATTACTAAAATTTCATATCCTTTATTTTTAGCTATATTATTTTTATTATTATCATGTTGCCAGATTTCTTTAGATGTTGTAAATTTTAAATAAGGATTTGGCGTATCAGTTTCTTTGTATATTGTAGGATTTGCGTGCCATATATCGCCATTGAATTCTATAATTTTTTTATTATAACAAAAATCATAAAGATAGTAGTGCAGTTGATCATGTATTACTTTTTCTCCGTTATATGTAGCATATTTAACATTTTCTTTATCATTTATATATTTTAACAATTCATAAAATAATTTCTGAGAAACTAAAGAATAAAATGCACCATTAGATGAAATTTCTGATCTTTTTTTACATAAATTATCATATCGTTCAGTTCCTTCAATTTCTCCCCATTTTTTGATCATGTTTCTTAGTGTAGCACCCTTTAATTTATTGATTCTTTGTTTTTCTTCAAGTGATTTGTCATTTAATGTTTTTTGCCATTTAATTTGTCTTTCTTTCCAACGTTTAGTGCCTTCTTCTTCTCCATAACGTTCAATAAATTTATCTAATCTTCCTACTGCTTGTCTTTCTTTAACTTTTTCCTTTGCTTCTTTTTCAGAAAATCCTATTTTTAACCAATAATTTATTTGATTGGTTGATATGTTATTATATTTTTCAGGATTTTCTTTTCTTTGTTGTTGATATGATGATTGCATATGATTTAATTGTTCTTTTGCAATTTTTTTCGCTTCATTTTCATCGTATCCTTTTTTTATCCAATGTTCAGAATTTTTTGAACACATAGATTTAAAATCAAATTCACTCATTTTATTTTGAGTATTTCTTATTTTATTATTTGCTTCAAAAATACGTTGCTCTGCTTCTTCTCTTGTTATGTTATGTTTTTGCATTTGCCATTCAACTGAATAAACTTGTGCAGTTCCAAAAGATTTTCGCATATTTACTATTTTCGTTTCAGCTTCTTCTTTAGAAAGATTAAATTTTTGCATTTGCCATTCAATCGAAAATTTTAATTGATGATAATCCATTTATATAAATTTATTTATTTTTTTATTTTTAATTTTCATATATAACTCTTCGATAGTTATTTTTTTAACTTCATTTGTAATTTTATTTTTAATTGTAATATATGTATTTTTTTCGACGCATTTTCCCGATTTTGGCGAACCCTGAAACACAATTAGTGACCCTTTCCAATATCCTCCCTTAGTGCATAAATCTATATAATCATATCCTGAAGATGTTCTAGCTAATCTTATTTGTAAATGTGATGTCGGATCAAAGAAGTTTTTACCTAAATCAAATGAAAAATCAATTGCAGTTTCTGAAGATAACATATGTCGTATTTTTTCAACTACTTCACTTGAATTTTCAGCAGTAACTTTAGTAGTTTTCATGTAGGCTATTGCCTTACGCATAACAATATCTAGATTTCTAATTTGAATCCATGGTCCAACATTATTTTCTAGCCATTCACTGTCATATTCATTTAAAAGTTTTTTTGCATTATAAAGAGCCGCTATCATATCATCAGTAAACTTCTCACCCAGTCCTTTAATTTGCACTAGCTGAATCATTTGTTCCTTTGACGGCGGCTCTTTGTATTTTAATGCATGATCTTTTGCAATATCAAATAATTCTTTTACATTAGTATTTGTAAAAAATTCTGGTTTTGCAGTATTAAGAAATATTTGATTATCTAATATGTAATGAAAGAATATAGATTCTTGAAAATTATTTATCATATGATTTTTTATATTATATAGATTTTTCCCATAAATGTTTAATTACGCGATAACTTGAATATTTAAGTTTTTCAATGTATCCGCGATTAACCAATTCATCTACATCATCAGATAATTCTAAAGAGATTCTTACACGTGTTTTAAGAGATACATCACGTAATTTAAATTCACCATCATATCGTCGTTCGTCATTTAAAAAATTTACAATCTCAAATAAAAGATCTTCATGTATAGGATTATTAATGATACCAATTAAATTTTTAATTTTAACATTTTTTTCGTCTATAGACAGCATATGAAATATGTTTATTTTTTTAATGAAAAAAAAATCTAAAGTTTTGCTTTAGACTTTAAATTTTTGTTAATGATTTTAATCTTAAGTTTATATGAGATTTTTATGATTATCAGGTTGAATAATATCTAATTTATCAACATCTATATCATCTATATCGATATCACCTGTTTCAACATCTTCAAATAAATCTTCTGTTATTTCAGTAAGATCTTCAAGTGATGTTATATCAGGTAATTGGAATGTGGGTTTAATTATATTATCATCCAATTGTTGTAAAACTTCTTGTGTAAATACCTTATCAGTATAAAGTTCTGAAAGTGGAATTTCACCACCTAAATGTTTACATACTAATGTTCTAGCTGTATCTCTAGATTGAACAAACCGTGTTCCATCATCATTGTTTTCTAAATTTTTAATGGGTATTAAAAATTCATGACATTTTTTTTGTTCTATTAGTGTTAATTTTTCATATTCCTTTTTTGTAAGACATTTTCCTCTAATAATTCCACATGTATCCCAATTCACAAATTTTTCTAAACCAACATAAGGATTTGGTTTTTTATAAAAAGGAATATGAATTTGAACTTTTATAGGACGTGCAAATCTTTGTTTATAGGGATTAACAGTTACTACAATGCCAACTTTGGCTGATTCTAATCCAATATTTTTAACATGTTCTTCTGAATCT
>Ga0315284_10017544_pt1 | contig 10155 bp, 12 predicted proteins | sample YL17G09_16_MG_FD_203696 | JGI IMG/M metagenome (GOLD analysis project Ga0315284, IMG submission 203696) | Sediment microbial communities from Yellowstone Lake, YNP, Wyoming, USA - YL17G09_16 | ecosystem: Environmental > Aquatic > Freshwater > Lake > Sediment | place: USA: Wyoming | collected...
ACATTCTTTGAAAATGATTATTCGGACAATTAATATTATGCGATCCTATTTGATTCATAGGAGTACTACAGTGAGGGCATAATTGAACTAAAGGACATCCAATACCATGGCATGCATATTCTGGCTCAAGACGAGAACCACACAGTTCTTGTTCTATTTCACCTGTTTCTATGTTTATTCTTGAAACAAGATGTTGGCACTTAGGCGTACAAGGACAAAGATAATAATGGATAAAATTATTGTTTCGTGGGAAATTATCTCCACAAGTGCAAATTGGCGCTTCAATTAATTCGCTCATTTTTATTAATCTTACAATATTAATAAAAATATTAATCAATTTTTGAGGGAAGCGCACTTCCCCCCCCCCCCTTACACTAACGAATCGCTTGCGATTCGTTATCCCCATGCACTTTACAAATTGATACAAAAAACCAATAAAATTATGTGGCGATTATTCGGGGAATTTTTATTCTAATTCTCCAATATAATAAATATGGAATAACATAACATTGAGAATAGAAGAGCATGGAGATAATTATCAGTTAATTACCACTAATGTAAAAAAATATAAATACTCAAAGAATTTTATATATTCTTCTCAACTAATAATATTTTAACTGTGATGATTATGTAAGTTTTGGTTCAAATTCAAAATAACCTAGACGAATATAATACATAGTTCCCAAATTCGTAAATAAATCATTCCCCCATTTTCTAGCAACATACCAACTAAAAGTATTTTTTGTAGTAGATCTTCTTGCATTATACCCATATTTTCCAACAGAAGATTGCATTAATTCTTTTCTAGTTGTATATGATTCAGCAATAGAAACATTAGAGACTGTAATTGGCAATAATTCCGGTTGATAAACTTTATATTTTAATGGTTCTCCTGGTATTACTGGTTCTGAGGTTGGTAATGTTGATGAACTAATCCTATATACTTTTTTATATGAATAACTAGAGTTAATAACAGTTGGATTAACAAGTAAATTAATCGTCGAAAATAAAGGCGTATTTATTGTTCCATCTACAGTCATATTGTTTGAAGAATTTACCCATAAAATATAGTTATTATTGGTTCCAACTCTATTATTAACTACATCTTTACAAAATGTCTTAACATCATGAATAAGAATTCCACTTTCAGAACATACCGTAATTTTTGCTCCGTATTTATCTCCAAAATACTTACCAGTTGAATCAGTCAGATTTCGTGGATCATTTACCCAGTTTGAAAAAATACGTCTGATTTTTGTTTGAAGTTCATATATTACTGCCGAATTTTCTGTGGTATTTGCTATTAGAATTTCTTGATCAGATTTGTTTAAATTACCAAACATATAATCACAAACTAAAGTATTTGCTCTTTTTGCAATATCTCTAAAGCTTAAATTTAAACCAACAATTTTTTGATCAGGAATATCACAGATATTGTTAAGTATCCCGTCTATCTTGCATTTATTTTTATTATTACAAGGACGAACTGATTTTTTTATCTTCATAATATGAAATGATATTTTAATCTAATAATTCATTATATGCTTTTTAATTTTTAAATTTTTCACGTATTTACCAGAGATTATGATAAAATAATTTTATCATAATCTCCGTTAAAAAAGAGAATGGGAGTAATTTTTGTCCTCATTGAGGGAAAAATACTGATAAAATTTTATAAATATTTTTGCAATAATGTGGCAATTATTTGGGAAATTTACAATATTAGCAATTCTCTTAATCAGCATATGGGAGTTAAGGGGAAATGGCTAAAAAACTCTACGAGTTTTTATCCCTTGAGTCTTTAAGACTGAACGGTACTTCTCCCCCCTTTAAAACCGTGAAAATAAATTATTAAACAAAATAACTAAGAAGATAGATTCAGCAAATGTGATTGTTCTGAATCGCTGCATATCAACCGAATAAGAATCTAAAATACGAGGCACTACGATATTATATGAAATCATAACAAGAAGAACCTTAATTAAAAATAAACATAGAGTAATCAGAAATAGCATAAACCCATTTCCACTAGATTCAGGCATTACTGAAGCACCACCCGTCATTTTTTTCATAATCCCGCCACCATTTTGTGAATTAAATATAAAATGTTCTACTAAAGAGCCAAACATGTTTCTTATAAATTATCACAGAAAAAATATTTTATTGTATTATTATATGAATATAAATTCACCTGGTGGCTGTACTCCATGGGATAAAAAATACTGGGGTCAATCTCTAGAGAAAAGAGCCATTGATCCTGCCCTTTCCAATTGGTTAAATAGTTGCACACTTTGTAATTTCTATATTCACGAAGAGGAAAATAGTTATTTGTGTAATCGCTCTTTTTACAATGGTGAAATAAAACAACCCTGTAATAACCCAAATTTTTTAGCATCGCCTATAAATAGTGCTGATGAATTATGTAGAACCCGTTCTTCCTAAATTTCCATCCAATAACTCCTCCAATCCGCATCGTATCTTCATATACGATTCTCTTTAATGTTTCATCTTGCTTACATTTAGGGATCATATCAGGACCCTTATTTATTTCCAGAATAAATGGATCTCCATTTTCTTCTACAATCACATCTACACCAAATAATTGAAAGCAGACTTTATTATAATGCATATTATCATAAAAAACATGAGCAATTGCCCGTGATAAAAACACCATTTTTTCATCTATTTTCGACCAAATTGCACCACTCTTTTCCTTTCCTAAAAATCGCTTCAAATCATTAATGCTATGAGGAATACCGTCATTTTCATAAATATTTGAGTCCATATTATAGCTAGTAATATGTGTGTCAAATGAAATTTCTCCCCCAGTTTTCTTATTTGTATATAATATTTTACCATTTTTATGCAAATAAAATGTCAATTTATCTCCTTCTTTTTTAATAATATAGTATATGCGAATATTCATTTTTCTTCCTTTAATAGTAAGAGTATTCTTCATAAAACGCTGAGCAATTTTAAAATCTTCTTTTATGCATTCTATCAATTCTTTTTTATTCCCAGCAAATTTTAGCCCCAATTTTCTCTGCAAATTCTTCTTACAAATCATATTTTTTCCTCTCTCAATTTCAGCAAAAGCCATTTCTATTTGTTGCCCATTATTTAAAATAAATGTTTCTGGCATTATATAGCTAGCAAATTTCCGTCCATAAGTTGTCTCCAATATATGCCATATTGAATTTTTACTTACAATGTGGTCACATCCCCTTAATCCAAAAATATACTTCCCATAAAATATATTTTCTGCCATCTGTGATTCAATTGTATTATATCCACATGGCATGTATAAATCAAATCCTATTTTTTGAAAATTAATTTTATGGTTTTGAAAAATTCCACTCAATAAAGGATTATTGGGTTTTTCACTACATTTATAATATGTTATTTTTCTTGGAATTAGATTAAAGATTAGTAGAATAATAATTAGAATCGTAATGAGTATTATAATGATATATTTTTTCATATATTTATTATTAAGAAATTATATTTTTTGGGACACTTTCAGCTTCAGCCTTCATTTTTTTCGCTCTATTTTCTAAATAAATATCAATCATTCGTTTTATGTGTTCTCCCAATAACGATAAAACAACAAGACCAAATCCTAAAAAGAAAAACCACGCTTTTTTAATTGAAATAGCTGATAAAAAGCTTGCCAAAATTATACCAGACATAATAAATAATTTAAGTGGAGCACCATATTCACATCTTAAAATAATTAGAATTCCAATTGTTACCCAAAAAGAAATGCTTGGAACAATTATTTCATTTATACTTCCGGAAATTGTTATTTCATCATCTTTTTTCTTTCGTATATAGTAAAAAGCTATACCAAACCCAATCCCAAATGCAATTCCAATCACAGTAAATAATAATAAAAATAAAAAACGTTTTGTAGGTGTCATTATATATATTGAATAAGATTTAATTTTTTCATCACATTCCCTATTTCCTTCAAACCACAGCTCTCCATATTTGCATGTGAAACATAAATTCTTTTCTGTCCATAATAAATAAAACAGAATAGTACATAAAGCATATTTAAATTCTTATTATCTTCATCAATATCAAAATCATTTGTAATATATTTTAGGAAACTTCCATATATATTACCATTAACATAACAATGATGACTCATAATATATTCTCTATTTTTATCTGGTATCATATTTTTTATCGAATTCCATTGATTATTCGCAAAATATATTATCCCCTTATTTTTCGTTTTCAGTAATATTTCTAGATCATCATAATCACATTGGGAGTGTTTTATATAAATTTCATTAGCAAACATTTTTGGCACAACTGAGTGAATAATAATATGCATTTTATCAGACAATTCTTGTGAAACCAAATTTTGACCAAAATGCAAATATATTTTTTGATTTGTATTGGGTGCATTATATTTCTTTTGAAAAGATGGGACGAAAAGGACATAATCCATGGTTGAAAATAATTTCTTATGATTATCTGGATGAAAAAGTTTATTTAAAACCGAAATAAAATTTGGATATATCAAATTAATCATTGTATTATCTAAAAATAATCGGTCATTCGCATTAAATATTTTCTTAATAACAGACATTGTCCCAGTTCTATTTTCCTTATTCGTAATTAAAGCATTTGATGCTGCATAATCGGCTGGTTTGTTGCTATCATAATAGCCATCATACATAAATGAAAATCCGCTTATATATATTGATTTTAAGTTTTGTTTCAAAAGAATCAATAGAACTAATAAAAATGAGTTTGGTTGAAATTTAAGTGCAATTAAGAGCTGTTGATAAAAATCATTTTCAATACATTCCAGATGTATTTCCGGTAAATTTTGTAGATTCTCTAGATTAGATATTGATTCTTTTGGATAAGGGCAAAAAATAAGTTGTGGTAATTTTTCCGGTAAATTAGATAATATATCTGTATTTTTAAAATTATATATCCAAATATCGGTTCGACTGCCTATTTTAGAGGTCATATAAGATGGAATGTTAATACTAGAATTAAATCGAATAACAACATCATAAGAATCAATTTTTTCACCTTGTTCAATATTTTCTAAATATTGTGCTGGACCAATTAATGCAACCGTTTTATTTGCCACAATAGACATAAGTTTTTCGCTAACAAGAAATTGCTTCATATATTTTGAGAAATCAACTGTTGGACGGAGTATTAGTGTTTTAGGTTTATCTTTTGGTTTCTCTTTTGGTTTCTCTTTTGGTTCTTGTATTTGTTTTAATGGATCTATTTTAGGCTGAATTTTAAGTTGAGGTTTATGGATAGGCTCATTTCTTTTTAAATTTTTAAAGTATTGTATTTTAAGTGTATATAAATATTGAAAATAATTAAATAAATTTCTTTTTCTAAAATCCTTCGACAAATATTGTATTATTTGGATTTGTTCATAATCTTTCAATAATAAAAAATTCTGGGATACATTTTTATTCATTAAGAATAAAAATAAAAAAAAAATTAAAATTAATCTAATATACGCTATGAATTATATATTTGTTTTAAAAGAAGAAAAAACAGAATCTATTAAAAAATTTAATAAAATCAAGAAATGGTTTATTTCTAATTCTTATGTTAAGATAGAAAAACAGTCTTTTTTTGTATATGAAAATAATATTGACATATCAGCTCCTTATTTTACTAATTTTTGTATGATAGCACCAAATGTTTTTCCTATGTTAAATAGTTGTATATTACATTATACACTAAAGCAAAAAAATGTTATTTGCGATGATGTAGCACAACCAATTATTTATTTAGAATTGAAAGAGTCAATAAAAATAGAGAATACAGAAAAAAATATATCTTTTGATCAATTTTATTCATCAATACAAGAATTACCTACAAGAGTAAATGGATTAATAAAAAAATATAATTATAAAAACATTAATCAGCGTGAATGGTTTTATATAGAAGATGAACAAATATCCAATTTTTTATTAGATATGAAGCGGAAATATTTTACATGGGAAAATATGAATTATATAAAATTAAAAAATGCCCACCTCTACCCTAAAATCATATATTATGAGGGCAAAAATAAGCTTGAGTCTAAAAAAATGGTGGAAAAATGGGGGATTAAAATTCCTAAAACATATAAACAATTTTTACTATTGTCTGATATAACTCAGGAAGAAATTAATAAGCTGCCTATATGTATTATAAAACCGACTAACTGGGATGGAGGCAGACATATATATAAAAATTTTAAAGAAAATCCAATTGAAGCAAATATTTTACGAAATAATCTACGTAAATTCGCGACTGAAAACATTAAGAAAGAAATAATGGGCTTGATCTCAAAAACATATAAACCCTCAATTATTGCAGAGGAATATATTACTGATCTATCTTCCCAATATTCTTCTCCTTGTGAGTTTAAATTTTATCTATTCAATGGAAAAATATTATTTATATTGGCGACAAATAGGAAAGTAAGTAAGAAAAAATTTAGTTTTTTCGATGAAAATTTTAACCAGTTACCAATTACTTTGTATAGTTTTATCCACAATGATCTGGAATACAAATGGGAAAAACCACAATATTTTGATAAATTAAAAAGAGATGTATTCTTAATGTATGATAATTTCCTAAAAGATATGAATAATACATATATGGGTAGATTTATTCGAATTGATTTTTTTATTAATAAAAAAGATTATTGGTTTGGGGAATTCTCTTTGTTTCCTAATGGAGGGCGTGGCGACAATCTAAATGAATATGGGAAAAAAACTTTTATTAGAAATTGGATTCCTGAAGTTTTTGAAATCTTCGGCGAGTGAATGCTCCCAAAACACTCACTAAAAAGCCCAGTATTCCACCCCAGAGAATATCCACAATCGCAGTTGTTGTCTCATATTTTCCGAATGTGGATAAATTCGTTAAATCATAGACTGCATAAACTACTAAACCGAATACTGCGCCGTATTTCAGACTGTCTTGTATGATCGCCTCATCGCGGATTCTGGGCAAAATAAAATAGGTATATCCAAATGCCAGCACAAAGAAGCAAATAATACCTGGTATCATGCGGGTCTTCATCGGCTCACCTTTTTGAATATTTTTTATCATTGATCCAAAAGCCTTGCCAGTGTATAAGAAAATCATTGCACCATCTATCAAAATATAATAGACGTAAATGATGATAAAGAGTAGAAAATTGAAGCCAATTCTATTCATTATATGTTATTATCAAAGATTATAAAATTCAATTTCTAAAATGGGTTTAAAAGCGCAAAAGAGCTTTAAGATATGATCCAGAGATATCATTCTTAAGTGCTTCCGCCATTTTTAGCATAACTCCTTTATAGAGGTATGGTTGTCGATCAGAACGCTGCATAACCTTCATTGTTTCTTCGATCAAATCTTGAAAACGACTTTTGAGAAATTCATTTTCTGTGATCCAGAAAATGAATTTGAGAAATTCACGTTCTGTATCAACAACTATACCCCTTTCATCGAAAGTATTCGCAAAAGAAATAAGAAGATTTGCAACTACTGCAGTACCAATAAGGCTTCCCCTCAATCCGCTTCTACACGCTAACATATACTGAGAATGGAGGGGTCCTACTATTCGCATACGCAATTTAGGATCAATTGCACTGTTAAAGGCACAAAACGCCGCTAACCCTCCCATACATTCAGCACAGCATTTTTTATTGCCGTCCCTCAAAAGCTCCAATGCCTCCATTTGTTCTTTTTCTGGTAAGCGTCTCTGCATAACCATAAGTGCATGAACAGCGCTAGCACGGGAAGAACCCATTTCAATCGCTAGTTCAACAAGCTCTATGTTTTGCCTTCTGCAGGCTGTTGAGATGAGCCAATCACACAAAAATTTTTGGTGATCTCTGTACTCTTGTGGAACATTTTGATCAGCAAATAAATCCGCCAAAACTTTGAAAATCTGGAAGGACTCAATACGTCTAATGATCATTTCTCGTTGAGCATGATTGTAACCCAATTCGATTGCAGTGTAGAACTGCATTGTTAGAAAAGGTCCAAATTTCCTAGAATAAAATCTTGGTTTTATGGAACAAAAATTTTGCGGAAGAAATCTTCCGCGAAAAGAAAGTAATTGTCTTAACTTCATTTCCAAGTTAATGACTAAATATGTAAATATTTTTACCATCAATTTTTTTATTAAATATACTACAATAATATCAAAACAATAAATATTATAATTAAATAGAAAATTGAAGGCAGTTTTATTTATTGATATATAATATTATAAGTAAAAAAATTTAACAACAGCTAGGCAAATTGCAATATACTTTAACCATGCGTGGATTGTCTGCATATTTCTGTTTAAGCAGATTAACAAGAATATTAATTATATCTTGTATTTCTTTGTCACTCAAGTTATCTAACTCGTAATCATAATAGTCATCTTCTTGTTGAGATGATTCAGGAAGATTAGGAAAGAAATCTTTAATAAAATTGTCAAAATACCGGATATCGAAATGATCCACATCTGGATCATCAGATCTTTCATTAACAACTTTTCTGAGAAAATGGATCACAGCCATGTAGCCAAACAAGCTGCCAGCATCGGCACTCGCACACGCAAGACGATAAGAAATACTAGACCAATCTTTTCCAATTGAACTCTTTCCAAGTCCTATGGTTTTAATATAGGCAAGCATGCCTGTGCAATCAGAGTACCCAAGCAAATGTCCTTCTGTAACCAATTGTAAAGCTTCTAAGCATATCGGATAGCTAATCGTGCTCCTCTGATTCATACAGATCAAAGCAATTTCCGCTGGTGCAGTTTTACAACCCAATTCTATCGCTCTTTTGAAGCAATCAAGTGAGTCATTTTCTCGCCCTGACTCAAGATATCTTGAGATCAGTTTTTTTTTTCTTAATTTTGCAGCACACCTTTGAATAGTCAATCTGAAAAAATGATCAAAATGACGTCTTTTAAAAGGTATGCGAAATACCATGCATAACAAGGGTACTAATAATCTCGGAGAAATTCCGAGGGAATGGGAATGGGAATCAAAATCGGGTTGCATAATTGATAGTTACGGAACTACAACTTTATTAATAAAAATTAGGTTAATTTTACCATCAATTTTTTATTTAATCTAGACTATTATTGTATAATAATGTCAAACAACAAACATTATACTTTAATAATAATAGATGATAGATGAATTAGTAGAAAATTTACAGAAATTCTATTCATTTGAATGTTATTATAATAAGATCTAAAGTAAAATAGAATATCAATTGCATTTTATTAAAGTAATCTCATTATTATTATAATCTTTTATAAATATTGGCTTTATATTAGTAAATCCAACTTTTGGAATTTTTTTTATAATATTTATATTATTTTTTACTTTTTCAATAACAGGTTTTTCCGGTATTTTCATCCATTTTTTATTATTCTTAATGATCCAAAAATATCCATCATTCCCAATTTTTATGGTTCAATTTTTAATTTCGAAGCTGATATTGTTGGTACATGTCTGCCCGGTTTTATTTTTAATTGTTTGATAATTTTTTGCATTTTTAAGTGGAGATTCCCCCATCCAAAAATTTCTATCTTCTATCATTTTATTCCAATCAAAATATTGATCCCAATATTTTTCAACTCCTCCAAAATCAATATAATGATCATTCAGGATTAATTTTGATGTATATTTCTTATCTAAATCATATTTCGGGATAAACACGCATATACCGCATATTTGGCAAAAAACATCATTGCATCCCAAATATTATAAGTAGAAATTTTATTAAAGGGTTAGTTATCAGTTGATTAAAACCATATAATAATATTTTTTAAATTTAACCCTTACAGCGTTATGAAACCTCCAGGAGGTTTCCTAGATTTTCTTAAAATTATCTACTTATTTATTATTTATTGATAATCATATGGTTAAATTTTTAAATATATTGATATTTTAACTAAATATCAATATATACTTGACGCTGTAAGGGTTAATATATAAATAATTATATATTAAATGTCAAAACACAAAAGTGAAGATTATAAAATTATTGCGGTTAAATATTATTTAGAAAATGATACTAATTATACAAAAACTTGCGAAATATTTAAGTGTTCAGAAAGAAGTTTGAAAAGATGGATTGAACGATACGAAGAGCTGGCAAATTGAT
>Ga0315284_10017548_pt1 | contig 10154 bp, 16 predicted proteins | sample YL17G09_16_MG_FD_203696 | JGI IMG/M metagenome (GOLD analysis project Ga0315284, IMG submission 203696) | Sediment microbial communities from Yellowstone Lake, YNP, Wyoming, USA - YL17G09_16 | ecosystem: Environmental > Aquatic > Freshwater > Lake > Sediment | place: USA: Wyoming | collected...
GTTCTTCTACTTTGCACAGCTTTCCATTCCAAGTGAACACAATGTGCCCATTCGGATTCAGCTTGGCGTCCTTAACTTCTAAGTTGCCCGCCAGCATTTCTATTATTTGTAATTCAGCTACTTTGTCGTTCATATTTACACCTTACTGCTTAAACGGCTTATACTCCATAGATTTCTCGTTCAGCTGTCCTATAAAGTTGCCACAGTCGCGGCAAACAACCATTCCATCTCGGCGCACCTGAAATGTTCCACTCGAACAAACAGGGCACAATACTTTATCACCGATTGCCAATTATTTCACCTCAGCCTGGTAAATACGATTCCATGTGAAAATTTTCGCAGTTGTTCATCAAAGACACAGTAAAAATGTCTATCCGCATACACTTCGAATCTTGCTGCCATACATATTATCATTACCCAGTCCGTCCATTCTCCAGCATGGACGTGGGTTTTATCAAAGTGTGACATCTCTGGTATTGGTACAATGATACCAAAACGTCCACCTGGTTTTAGAACGCGCCATGCTTCTTTAATGGCTTTATGGCGTTCTAATATATGCTCTAAAGAGTGAATCATCCATACAGCCTCGAATTGTTCATCTTTGTATGGCAAACAGGTGGCAAGCCCATCGATGTTAACATCGCCATCTTCTCTTTTACCACAGCCAACATTTAGTGAATACCCACCTGCAAACATTTTTAAGAAGTGTAGCTCGTCTGCGTATGTGGCATTGCTGTGTAATGGTTGGCGATACCCCAGCCCTTTCATTGCAATCGATACACTTTCAAACCATTTCAGGTGGAGTGCTAAAGCGAGTTCGCCATCGTGGTGGTCACTGTCGCCAATGACGATAGAGTCAGGACCAATCTTATGTTTGCCGATTGCTTGTGTTATATGTTGTGGGTTAGGTTTATAGTGCATTACTGATTCGCGAGCTAAAATACTTTCAACAGGTATGTTGGGAAAAAATTGGCGCATTAAAATATCAACGACAGCTAAACCACTAAGTGTGACTATAACTATTGTGTAGCCATCTTTATGTAGCTTCTCCAGCAATCTTGGTGATTCCAGTATGGCTACCGCTTTATTCAGCGATTCCAATTCGTATTTTTCTATGACGTGAAATTGCTCTCGCGGCGTATCGTGAACTCTTTGTACACCTGTAACTTTTCTTATGGCGTCATAATCAACGCTCAGGCGCACCAGAGTCCCATCAAAGTCTACGAATGCGTATTTAGTCATTTAATCCACCGCAAATCCAACCCTCTCTGTCCCTTTGTGTTTACATACAGGACATTTCTTCTCCGGCGAGCGATTTCCATCTTCTGCGGTATAATCTCCGGTCCTGATAACTCCACATTTAGTACATTTATACAGTGCTTCCATTTATTCACCTTAGCATATAAATTGGTTCGCTATCCGGCTGTCGAATCCAGTAAATGTTTTCTGGTAACGGGTCATATTGTTTTAGTCCTGTTGGCGGTTTATTATTTAATCCCATTTGCACATAAATATCAGGCATATTACATCCGAGTGTGCTGAAAAAGTTACTCGTTGTAAAGAAGCGTCCTGCATTTATTTCTGTAACACAGGGATACATATCTCGGGCGTTCTCTTTCATGTCAACACAGAATATCCCTGTGGCTTTTTTATCGACAGCTTGAACGGCTCTGGTACCAACTATATTAACCGATTCATTGTGAACGGTGCGCGCTACAGATGGACTTGATGATTGTCCTGTAACGCTCAGGTTCCCCATATAATATTCCATCCGTTCTCGGGCCTGTGATGTTATTAATTTACCATTGAACCACAGACTTTGCCACGCGAATTCTCGCCCCGGCAGGTATTCCGACATCATAAATTCCTTCAGGTCCATCTTTTTATAGTTAATCCAATAGAATACCCAATTCAACAGTTGCTCTGCATTGTGAACTCGCATTGATGCGCGAGAACCTGCACCGGTTATAGCGCGTACCCAGACACTATCAGGGGGATATTCTGGTCTTTGTTTTACCATTAATTTTTCAAATTCCTCAGGCAGTCGTGATATATCATCAACCGGAAATGAAAGTGGTACTGGCACATCATTATTTTTAAGCCTGTAATAACATTTTAGTTTATTTCTGCAAAGTGTAATCGCATCTATATTGGGCAGAAAGGTCTTTGCTCCTGTTTTAGACAGTATATGATTGTGTATTGCTCCCAGCTTCTGAACCTCAATATCAGGTTGGGCATGAACGAAGTCTATATCGTATATTTTTATTATTTCTATCAGTTTGTCCTCATAATCCATGTGAAGTGCATGTGGCAGTATCACTCCTTTATCAATTGGGGGAAGCATTAGGTGGTATTCATTCATGTCAGCACCAACGATATAGTATTTAGTTTTAGACATACGCAGCGACTTGATAAAATTGGTGCCTGCTGGGCCACCTGCTCCTAATACTAATATTCGTGGTATTTTCATTTAAATCTCTCCTTAATCAGGTTAGTTTTATATTCGCCACACATATTACAGGGTGATGGCAAACTAAACAATTGTTCGGTGTGTGCAATACGCAGTTGGTGTGTGTTATCGTTATTCCATATGTCAGTGAGTGTATTGTTTTCAGCATGGCCGAGGGTTAACTTCCCATTAAAGTCCGCGCAACATGGTACAACTCGCCCATCTGATAGCACAACTGGGTGTTTATCGAATGGTTCAGGACAAGCCACTTCTCTTTTTAGAAGTTGCATCATAGGTTGCAGCTTTATCTCGTCAACTTTTGCCAGCCACTCGCGCATTAGATTTTCTAAATCTTTTTCAGTATCACGATTTATGACCGCTTTAATTATGATTCTGGGGAGTGCCATACCTGCCCGACGCTCAAGCAGGTGTTCTATTAAAATTCGAGTTGTTGGATAATCGCAGTTGCGAATGGCTTCATAAACATCGCCAACACCATCGACTGAGAATTGAATTTCATAAATCTTGCGCGACAGTATTGCTGATATCTTGGAATCATTGAGTAGTCTGCCATTAGTTGCGAAGTAAATCTTACAATCAGGTAACTTAGCATTTATGTAATTGATGACTTCAAAGAATCGAGGGTACAGGAATGGTTCACCCCAATTATTTAAATTGATACGTTTTAGTTGGGGATTTTCATTGATTATTTTCTGGACTAATCTGAAATCCATCATGGCACCAGTACGTTTTAATTTATCTATTGGACACATCCAGCAACGCAAATTGCAGAATGCAGTTAGTTCCAGTGTTGCATCTTTAACCAGATACATGTCTATCACCAATTTTAGACCATGATGATTCGAATGGACAACCAGGGCATCTCAAATCACAGGCATGACACATTTCTTTTTCATGCCCAGCCTTAGCTTTAGCTATGAAACAGGTTTCTCTTATATTTAGTAACCGTTTTTTTCCTTCCTGCTTTGCTATGTATTCGGGTGATTGCTCCATAGCGATTCGCTGTTTATCTTCGTCGGAACGTTTAGACCATCTGGACAAAGTTACCACCTCGCAGGGTAGTTCCCGGTTGATTTCTACTTTTCAAGAAATCTTTTCTTCCTTCATGCCTGAGTTCTTCTACTTGGTCGGCTGTCCACAGTTTGCTCTTAATATTGCATTTGCCGTAGCGCAGCATCATCGGATGGAAGCCGTCAATAAAGTCTACTGTATTCCACATCTTCGTACCTGGTAGTGGTTGTGCTATAAAGAATGCCGCCGTATCTATGTCGCAGCCTATCGCGTAATCGATTGTTAATTTCATGTCAGTGAGTGTTTGGTCGGGGAAGCCCAACATGAAAAATGCGTTACTGTAGTACCCTATATCCCGACACATCTTCACTATCTTATCTACGTAAGGCAATTCTACATCCTTACCAGGCATGGTATCAAGAACCATTTTAGCCGGACTTTCAATGGCTAGGTTGATGTAATCCATTCCGGCAGCATACATATCTTCAAGTAATTTTTTATTAAGCAGTTTTACCCAGACACCTATCGGATATCCCCAACGAATTCCGAATTGCTTCATCATTGCTGCAACTTCGCCCATGAATTTGGGGTCAACCTGCCCGTTATATTCGTGGAATTGGACTTCTTTAACACCGAGTACTTCAACTGCGTATCGTACTTCAGCTTCGATTTGTTTTATTTGGCGTGGCCGCCAGCCTCTACCGAATACCGCTTCGTGTGGGCAATGGTGACATTTATTCACACAGCCGCGTGAAGTTGATGTGCAGATGTATCGACCAGGTACATCGTAGAAATGGTAATTCGTTTTATGCCAGATTTCAGCATATTTATCTAATGGTAACAGGTAATGCGCCGCCATTGGCATAGCATCCATATCAGTGCGAACAGTGCGCAGTGGTGTATTATAATTAGCAAGATTCAGCATCGGATATTCGCCTTCGCCGGATACTATGTAATCAAGCGACCTGTCGCAATCTTCCATTACCATAGTTGGCATAGTAGAGGGGTGATTCCCACCCATTATAGTGATAATTTTATTGTTGTATTCTTTCACCCAGCGAACTACATCACATGCTTCAAAGTGGCGCAGTGACATCATGCAGCTGACGCCAACGATATCAGGTTGGAATGTCGCTAATCTTCGTACCAGGTCTATTCTACTATCGCCATACCTGATAAATTTGCCGTAGTAATGTGAATAGTCTTCTTTATCATATCCTTCTGTCAACATATCATATATTTGAACTTCGTGACCATGCTGTCGCAATAATCCAGCCATACACGCGAGGCCGTATGGCGGGAGTGCAGGCTTACTCTCCATGCGATTAGCCATGATGTTACTGGGTGGTTGAATTAGCATTATCCGCTTCACTTAATCGCCTCTATGACCGTTTCTGTGATGAATCATTCTATACCAGATTAGTCCGAGTAATATTTCAAATAAAATTATATTACCCAGGCACATTAAAAATTGACCCCAATCGATATTCATCCTGCACACCTTCCAACATAGTCGGGACAATCTTTTATACAGCCATCCTTCTGATTCTTGCAATCTTTACAGTGACGAGCAATATCGGTATAAGTATCACAGCGTCCAAGGGGGTCTTGTAAATGGCACGATTTGCAACACATTGAAGATGCTTGGAATTCTACTCGCATATCAGTAAATGGGAATATGTACGGCATTACTGCACCTTTTTATGGTGTTTAGATTGACAGTTACCTTTCGGTAAACCACAGGTTTTATACTTAATTAATTGGTCGCAGCATTTTTTATCAAATTTTACACACATTTTCATTCTGGTACCTGTCTTATTAGCTTCACGCAGGGATTGCTGCGATTTGACCGCTTTCAAACGCATGGTTCTCCAGCGGAGGGAATCGTTCCAGCGGTCTTCGATTTCATACTCTTCTATCTCGCCCATAGATATCACATATAGTCCGATAATTCTTTACCGAGTGCTGTGCTATCTTTTATTGTGGCTTCTATTGCAGCAAGTGTGCGTTCATTTGGATTTTTATCGAACAGCTTTAACACTTTTTCAATCATTTTTCTGTAATACTTTGAATCTACAGGTACATTCGTGGCTTGTGAAATGCGATAGCCTGATTCGGATTTGTAAAACTCAAATTGAGTGCCGACAGGAGGCGTCCAACCAAGTTCAACAGCTTGTCGATAAAGTTTTAAACTCAAATCATTCTGGTTAGTATATTCCTCAACAGGCATTCCCATCGTGCGGCGCATATACAGGTCTTCTCTCGGATATTGATTGGCATCAGCAATTTTATCCCAGTCTACTTCTTTACCCCTAAATATAACATCAGCGATTCGCTCGATTGCGTTATCAAACATACGCGGACGATGTTTACCTTTTAGTGCTGAACCCTTCGGAATTATCGTGCCATCTTCAGTATACAGGATGTAATTTTTCATCTTCAGGAAGAATGCTTGTGGATAGAAATCGGAATCCAATTCAGGTATGGTGTTTAATCCGTATTTCTTTAATCGTTCAGCGAGGAATTTAACAACGTCAGCGAGTTCCGTTTTACCACAAAAATAAATCCCATCAGTGTCTATTTCAATAATTAAGCATTGGTTAGATTTCAGATATTCCGCTACTTCAGTAATTAACAGGCGTGACATACCAACTGTGCCAATTGTAACCGCCAGGTCACCGAATGACATGTGTGGATTCCCATTTGTACCTGATGGCAAATTGAGTAGTAATTTATAGGCCCCCTGTCTACTTTTCAATAATCGCTTTTTATTTTCTTTCTTCTCCAGTTTCATTTTCTTTTTTAGACCGTACCTGATACCGCGAATTTCTTGCAACTTGCGCGGCAGCATTCCCATCTTTGAGGTATCGATTACTATTACTACATTCTTGTTAATTATATTATCTGGAATAACCATCTGCAAGTGATTCTTGTCTATTCTGGTTATGGTTGGTAATTCATCTTTATAATCTCTAAATTCCGTGAACCTGGTGGTTTCTGGTGACAAATTAAATCCTAATTCAATTGCGGAATACATACCTGAAAAGTCAACCTTCTTGACTTCTTTAAAGTGTCCTGTTGCACCTATTAATACGATTGCTGCTTGGTAATTTTTACGTGCTTTAGCGAAGATTGTTGGATATCTCTGCCAATTATTATTATCGGCCACATACATTTCTTTATGCAGCTCGGTTCCCTGAAGTATTGTGCAATTGTCCAGAGGGCCAATCCTGTTAGCCATATCCAATGGGATTTTCATGTATTCGGCCAATTCCTGGGTTGTGGGCCAATAAATTCCGAATAACAGCTTTGTGGCGGCTACATCCTGCATATTGGTGCGGCGCAAATTCTTGCTGTTGATAAATTTAAAAGTATTCCTGACATCTATCTTTGCTTTGAAATCGAAGCCGAAATGTTTAGCGATGCTGCCAAGAGTGAAGTTCTTTATATCGGCATCATCGAGTTGCTGGTCTTTGAATACATGCAATGAAACATCATATATGAGGCGTCCACCTATGGAACCGTGATACTCACCATCTTTACTTTCATAGAAACGCGGTCTGGTTCCGTCGCGTGAAATCAGGCGAGTATCCATCTTATAATCTTTCATCCGTTGGAGTATTCGAGGAAAATCAAATCCCAGGCAGTTGTATCCAACAATTACATCAGGGTTAAATTTTTTAATTAGGTTCACAAATTTCATAATAATTTCAGGCTCTCTTATATAATCTTTTCTTCCCTGTTTGCGACGTTTGTTTAAAGTTTTATCACTGTCGCACATGAAATTGTGTTTGATTCCATTACAATCTACAGCTATACTAATAATTGGCGCGTATTGGATGGCATTTTTAGTCAGTGTTTCAATATCGAACGTCATTATTCTTAATTTTTTAGTCTGTTTGAATTGTGAATACCATTCCGGTCTATCAATGCGAATACGCTGTAGAAATTTGACGTGATTTTCAAATATCTGCATTTCAGTTGGGCCGTCTTTCGTGTCTTCAGTGATGCCATCAACTGACTTTGTTGTACGGAAGGAATATTTATAGCAGTGCTTGATAGTTTTATGCGGCGCTGATATTGGTTTAGCAGCAACCTCTTTACATTCAATGAATTCTAAATTAGGGAATATTTTACCTAAGTCAACATTTGAATAGCAGTATGGTAATATGGGCGGGTCAACGATATGAAGTTTCCTGTCAAACCAGACCTCTACCTTCTGGTCGCCATTGCCTGCAACGAATGCGCGAGCGAGTAGTGGCATCATAAAGTAATCACCATTAATTTACCACGTTCTTTATTTCTATCAGGGTCAACCCAACCGTGACCTTCATGCTCTGCTTTCTGAGCGTACATAAACATTCTGGCATGAACTGAAAGAGGACAGGTATCAAAGTTACCATAATGATAATGTACGGGACAGCCCTTTTCTAATCGGCATCCAGAGCAGCCGGTCATTAATGTTCTTTTTCCGCACAAACATGTTTCACATCGCCATGAAAGATTTCTTCACCACATATAGGACAGGTGTCAGTATATGCTTCTCCCCGATTAAATCTCTCTGATTCGCGGGTCATTTCTCAGGTCTCCTTTAATGTTCTGGCAATTACAGTTAAAAAATCACAAAAACCTGGTGATTCATAGCCATTAAACGAGATATCGTCTAATATTTTTGAATATCTATCTTCGATACTTTTCTTCTGCTGTCTAACATCTTCTAATTTTAACCTTTCATCAGCACAAATGCTTTGTCGTAATTTTTCTCCTTGTTCGCGCCACTGCTTTTTCTGTTCTTCAGTTCCATATGTTCTGGTATGATAAGTTTCGGGGTCATAATTATAATGCCATAATGCTCCCGATTGTTCTGAGCCTTCAACTCCAGCATGTATTAACGATATCAAAGTGTTTTCGACCTGTTCCAATATTGAATAGGTGGCTATATCTACTTCCACCTGTATAAGGTTTAACATTTTTTTACGCTTCCTTTTCAGGATGATATTCATTCTCTTTCATATTGAAAGTCCAAGCTATTGCTTGTCGGCAAGTTTTCATTGGGACAGTAATCGGTTCTGGTTGTACCCCAGGTACACGTGGCGGGTCGCGGATTGAACGGATGCGTCTGGGTATTTCTCTGCCCTTATTATCGAGAACAGGTACTCTTGGTGGAACGCGCAACAGGTATGTTTGTTTAGTTGTGGCATCGACTACTTTTACCATCATCATTTCTATCCTGTTTATTGTTACTCGGAGCAATTGAGAGTCGCCATCCTGGTGTATGATTGGAGCGTTCAGTTTGCTGAAAAATTCCTTTTCTCCATACTTGGCGATTAAGTTTGATTGAATGGCTGAATTTTCACAGCTTAGTATTCTGGTGACTGATATCATCTCTTTAGGCAATAGTAGATAGATTAAGTTGCCAACGCGCTGTCCAATCAATTGTATCTGACTCGGCGACATGCCTTCTATTCGCCATTCGTTTAGATGGCAGGATGTTTCATGAATTATTTTAGGTGGTGTTGCTGTACCCCATAGAATGCGATGCACAATGTAGTCTATATCTATACTGAGATGCACTCGTCCAACACCGTAGATTAGTCCTTCAAAGAGAAGTAATCGTGCTGCATGTAATCGTGTTGGGTAAAAAAGTCCCCAGCCCTGTGGAAGTTGTTCGTTATGCACAATTATATACGGCAGTCCATCTCGAATTAACTTTGTATAACGTTTGCGATTATACAGCTTGACTAAATGTTCGATGTCGGTCAATGATGTAACTTCCGTAAGAATGAATATAGGGACAGAGACAGAAAGAAAACTACCTCTGCCGCTATAATCACTAAAGGCCAGTCTATCATGCAGCGCACCACCCTGTGTATGGAATCTTCGACCAGGAAGTTACATAGTAATTGAAATAGTAGTCGTTCCAGACCGACATCTTAAATCCCTTCAGTCGCGTACAAATTTGGGTGGCAGGGCGGGGCCGGACTCTTCGCGTTGGCGTATGACCTGGTATATCCCTGGCGGGAGATGTATCACGGCATGCTCGTCGTGTATGATGTCAGTGTACATTCCGATTGGCGCATCAACGAACATACCTGCTGCTCCTTCAAGCAGGTTGCCGCCAATGACTTCGTGTTTGTGGCCAGTCACTTCGCCTTCGGCCACTATGTTGTCGTTCTTCCGCTTGACATTCTCCGGCAGTTTGCCGACCAACTTGAACAGGATGTCTCCCTGTCTGTAAGTGGTTATGCTCATATTTTTATCCCCATTTTTCTGAATTTTTCTACCTGTGTTCGCAATGCTTCGGCTTCTCTCTTCAATTTCATTTTCTTTTCTGCCTTCAGTATTTCTTTCGCTCTTTGTCGCTCCTGCTTCTTTACCCAGAAGTTTGGTTGATTCCGCGCCACTTTAGCGCGCTCCTGGAATTCGGCTTTACCACATTTCATCCCTATCACCTGTGGCACCATCTGACGGCATTATTGGCGGGTCAGGTTGGACTTCTTCATTCACGTGTTTGCTCGGCTTGCTCTTAGCCCTAAATGGGCCACTCCACGATTGCCTGCTTTTCTTTGCCTTCGTATATTCCATTGAATCACCTTCTACATGAATTGCGGGTCAGGGTCATTTAGGAATTTGTGAATCGTTTCATTTTCTAATGTATGACTGCATCGGTCGC
>Ga0315284_10017549_pt1 | contig 10154 bp, 5 predicted proteins | sample YL17G09_16_MG_FD_203696 | JGI IMG/M metagenome (GOLD analysis project Ga0315284, IMG submission 203696) | Sediment microbial communities from Yellowstone Lake, YNP, Wyoming, USA - YL17G09_16 | ecosystem: Environmental > Aquatic > Freshwater > Lake > Sediment | place: USA: Wyoming | collected...
GGTGCAGTATCGCGACGTGGGCACGAAGCTGACCGTGCGGCCCACGATCAACTACGACGGCTACGTCTCGCTCCAGATCCAGCAGGAGGTGAACGCCGCCACCAGCGAGACGCAGTTCGACGCGCCGATCATCTCCACCCGGGAGGCCTCGACGCGGGTGCTGGTGCGGGACAGCCAGACGATCGTCATCGGCGGCCTGCGGGATCTCCAGCGCTCGGCGACGCAGGGCGGCATCCCGATCCTCTCGAGCATCCCACTGATCGGAGGCCTCTTCGGCGGCGCGAGCCGGCGCAGCAACGAGACCGAACTCTACCTCTTCCTCACGCCGCGGATCCTGCGCACCGATGCCGATGCGGACAGCGTCACGGCGCCGCGGCTGGCGGTGGAGCGGGAGAGGTGAGCGTGGCCACCCGGGCGACGATGGAATCCGCTGCCGACCTCGCCGCCCTCATCGGTGAGGCTCCGCGCTTCGTGGACGCCGTGAACCTGGCGCGCCGGTTCGCGCCGACGGAACTGCCCATTCTGCTGATCGGCGCGACCGGCACGGGGAAGGAGCTGCTGGCGCAGCACATTCATCGCTGGAGCGGTCGGGCTGGGAAACTCGTCGACGTCAATTGCGCCGCGATTCCCCACGAGATCGCGGACTCCATCCTCTTCGGGCACCGCCGCGGCGCCTTCAGCGGCGCAATCGAGACCCGCGTCGGCCTGATGGAGGATGCGGATGGAGGTACGCTCTTCCTGGATGAGCTGTGCAGCTTGCCCCTGGCCATTCAGGGGAAACTGCTACGCGTGCTGGAATCCGGAGCTGTGCGCCGAGTGGGCGACACCACCATGAGGCGCGCGGGATTCCGGGCGATCTGCACCACCCAAGTCCGACTGGACCCTCGCGTGGCCGCGGGGTCCTTTCGGATGGACCTGCTGCAGCGACTGGGGGGCGTTCAAATCGAGTTGCCCCCCCTGGTGGACCGCGGTCGCGATGTCCTGCCGCTCGCGCACGCGTTCGCGGCCGCCGTGGGCCGGAGCGTCAGCACGGGTGGTGACGCAGTGCTCCTCGCTCACCGCTGGCCCGGCAACGTGCGCGAACTCCGTTGGGCCGTGGAGCGCGCCCGGTGGCTCACGCACGAGTCGGCGCTGGGCGCTTCCGTGCTCGAGTACGCCATCGCGCTCGGCGACACCGCCGATCACCCGGCGCATGGAGGGCCGCAGCCTCGGGGCGAGGCCGACGTCGTGGCGGTCTGTGAAGCGCACGGCTGGGATGCCTCGCGCGCGGCCGAGGCGATGGGCATCCATCGCACCACGTTGTGGCGCCAGCTGCGGGCGCTGGGGATCTCCCTGCGGCGGCGGAAGAGCAACGACTCGGAGGCAGGGCGCGCAGTGCCTGCCGCCGCCGTCGGTTCGTGGACCGGATGATGATGCAATGTTGCAGGTGATGTTGCAGGCGAATGCAGCAATGCAACATCGCGTGCAACATTCGGGGGAGGGCGCCACGGCCTAACTGTCTGGCGCCCTTGGTGTTGGTGACTGAGCGATATTGGGCACGACGCGTGCCTTCAGTGGAGTGGACGAACCCAACCGTCTCCACCACCGGAGTTGTCGCATGCGCCGCCTCGCTTCGCTCGCCCTCGGTTTGCTGCTCGGACTGTTCCTCGTCAGCGACCTCTGCGCCCAAGTTGTGCGTCCACCGAGGGGTGGCGTCACCACGCAGGCCCAGGGCGGCGGAGGCGGCGGCACCCACACCCCGTGGACGGAGTGGTCGTTGCCATATGGCACGACGTATGACCAGTATCCCTTGCTGCGGTTCTACTGGTGCGACGACGCGTCGCTCGCTCCAGATACGCGCTGGATCAAGGTGAACGGTGTCGACCGGACCTCCAGCTTCGACTACAGCACCGAAGACCCGAGCGGCAGCTGTGAGGCGCGGGCGAGTTCGCAGACCACAGCGGTGCCGCTGAACCTCGGGTACAACCTGATCGAGACGTACATCTGCGACGAAGACGACTTGGGCCCGTACTGCGGCTACACCATGTGGAACGTCACACGGCTCGCAGCGCCACCTCAGGCGGCTCCGATCGTCACGCGGCACAACTTCAACGGCGACAATCAGGATCGGAGCCTCTGCCTCACCGTGGGAGCCGGGCAGGCGGCGGGGTTATCGTGCGGGGACCTCTTCGTTGTGCACGGGATGCCGGCGTACCGCACCATGGGCCGCGACCGATCGCTGACGCTGTTCTACAGCTCTCACCAGGCCGCGCCCCGGCCCACGGTGGCGGTGTGGGTGAGCCAGCCGAGCGGGACGCAGACGCCCAACAGCGTGTACGTCGAGCTCAAGGTGGGCGGCGCGATCAGGGCCAGCGCTACCTACGCGCCCTGGAGCAGCGCCAGCGGGCCGAGACAACTCGTGTTGGCGTACGACGCGAGCGGGGACACCAGCCGCCTGGTGCCGTTCACCCTCGAGGTGCGCAACCAGTATACGGAGGGCCCCCAATCGGCCACGATCTACGACACGCTGATGGTCGTGAACCGTGTGGGGAGCGAGTTCGGTGCCGGGTGGTGGCTTGCGGGCGTCGAACAGTTGGTGCTGAACCAATCCGGGAACAAGATCCTCTGGCTGGGCGGCGACGGCTCGGCGGCCGTCTATCGGCCTGTGAACGGTACCACGTGGGCGCGCGCCAGCGGCGCCTACCGGGACGCGCTCGTCCTGGCCGGCGGCGTCTACACGCGCACGTTGCGCCACGGCGTGCAGGTGAAGTTCAATAGTGCTGGTCGGCACATCCAGACGGTGAACCGCACGGGGCAGACGACGACGCTCACGTGGTCCAGCTCCTTGCTGACGAGCATTCAGGTGCCCCCCGGCGTGAGCGGTACGACGTACAGCCTGGCCTACGACGGCGCCAGCAAGCTCGACTACATCTCGGACCCGGCCAGCCGGGTGCTGAATGGGACAGTGAGCAGCGGCAACCTGACCCAACTCACCGACCCTGACAACGTCAGCGTGAGCTTCGGCTACGACGCTGCGCGCCGCATGACGAGTCGCACCGGGCGGCGCGGCTACGCCACGGCGTACGTCTACGGCAACGCGCTCCATGTGACCCGCGTCGCAGTGCCACTGCAACCAGCCATCGGTGACAGCTCCACAACAACACTCGAGTGGTGGGACGAGAAGGGGCTGGCCATCGGCTCGCCAGGCGGCTCGCAGAGCGCCGCGGACACAGCGCTGTCGCGCACCATGGTGGATGGCCCGCGGACTGGCGCCGCCGACACGGCGGCGTTCCGGGTAGACCGCTGGGGCGCGCCTGTGCGGATCATCGGTGCGGTCAACGACACCAGCGTGGTGACGCGCGATGCCACGACGGGGCTGGTGACCCGGTTCCGAAACCCGTTGGGTCAGGTCTGGGGCCTCACCTACGATAGTCGCGGAAACCTCCTCACGCAGTCGGATAGCACCCACGAGGGCCACGGGACCGGCGGGTATCAGGTCGCGACGATGCGGTACACGTACCATGACGAAAACGCACCGGACTCGCCCGACAGCATCATTGACCCCGAGGGAGTCGTCACGCGATTCCGCTACGGGGCCAACGGCCTCGACTCCCTGGCCACCGCGCCTAGCGGGCACGTCACGCGCTTCACGTATGAGACCGGGAGCTTGGCGGGCTTGCTCCGCTCCGTGGTCGAAATCGACGTGCCGACGTACACCGACACCGTGAACTGGGGGACGAGCACCTCGCTTGCAGACCAGGAGACGCGCCTGTTCAGCAACGCGCTCGGCAACGCCGACTCGGTCGCGACACCGATGGGTAGCGTGACGCGCTACGGATACAACAGCTACACGCAGGTCAGCGCAGTGACCAACGCCGTGGCCGACGTCACGCAGTACTACTGGCGGCCCGTCGGGGTCGCCGACTCCATCGCACAGATCGGGAGCGGGAGCGAGCGGCGGTTCACACGGTTCACCTACGACGATGATCTCAACCGACTTTCCCTGACGGATCTCCGCCGCGGCGTGACGCGCTCCTGGGCCTACGATGCTGCCGGGAGAGACACCTCCGAGACCGATGACTACGGGTACTCGGAGCGACGCTTCTACGGGCGCAGCGGTCTGGTCGACTCTGTGCGCACGCGTGCGACCGACATGGTGCGCCGCACCTACGATGCGGCCGGTCGGCTCACGCAGATCCGTTTCGCCAATCGCGCGAGCGGGGATGCGGCACGAGGGGACACCCTCACCTACAGCTACGACGCGGGTGGACGGATGCTCACGGCCTCGAACCGCAACGGCCAGATCGCTCGGCAGTACTATCGCGAAGGCACCCTCAAGCAGGACTCCCAGGTCACGGTCTTCGGGGCCACGTTGAACGTGACCCTCCAGTACCGATACGACCGGGCGGATCGGCGAATGTTGTACCGGGACTTCGGCGTTGGCAACGACACCGTCAAGATCGACTACTCCTACACGCTTGGCGCCCTGGACAGGATGATCATCGACTATCCCGGCTCCGGCGCGCCCGGTAATGACACGACGACCTATCAGTGGGATGCGCTGGGGCGCCGGCAGCAGGTCGTGACGCCCCACCGAGCCACGCTCAGCTGGTACTACGATCTCGACGGACGGACGCGCCGCATTCGCTCCACACACTCGTGTCTCTACAACTGCTCGAACGACAGCGCGGCTGTGGACAAACGGTTCAAGGCCTACGATCGGCTGGGCCGTGCCCTCAGGATCGTGCAGACGGTGGGCCAGTCGGTGACCACGGACTCCTCGGCATTCGACAAGTACGGGCAGCTGAGCTATCAGCTTCACGACGGCATCCGCCGGGACTACGGGTACGACCTGTCCGGCAATATGACCAGCGACATCCACTGGCTCAACGGCCAGCGCTACGGACGTGTGCACGTCGTGGAATCCGGGCACAATCGGCTGCTCCTCGATTCACTGGTGGATCAGAGCGGCGCGCAGCGTGGACCGAGGTACGTCTATTCCGTGGCTGGGGAGCGGCTGGCCGACACCACCTCGGCGCATCGCGGGCTGTGGCGCGACATGTGGTACGACGCGCTAGGCCGGATGACGTCTACGGGCGGCTACGCAGTGAGCACGGGCGTCCAAGATCAAGACGAGACGGTGTACGTCTACGCGAACTACTTTTCGCTCTACGACAGTTGCCGCTACGACGCGCTCGGACGTCGCGTGAAGGCGTGCGGCGGGTACTCGATGGCGTATGATGGCAACCAACCGGTGCGCGTGGCGAGCAGCCGGATCATCTACGGCCCTGCGCTGGACGATCCGATCGTCGTCTACGACTCCGCGCTCGGCGCCGGGCAGCCGCAACTGCACTTCTTCCTCACCGACGGCGCGGGCCGGCTCCTGTCCTACACCGACTCAAGCGGGTACGACCGGCGCGGCGACGGGTACAACAACGTCTACACGGAGCGGGCGATCTTCGCCGGCGCGCTCGCGAATCCGCACAGCTTCGGGGCATCGGCCGGCGAGTCCAAGAACGTGCCCGACATCAGTTTCTTCCGGAACCGCTACTACGACCAGCGCTCGGGGCGCTTCACCCAGGAAGACCCGATCGGTCCCGCTGGCGGAATCAATCTCTACGCGTATGTTGGAAACAACCCGGTCACGTTCACGGATCCTTTCGGGTTGTGTCGCAACAAGGACAAGATCTGCCGGCAGTTCGTCCGAGAACTGAGGGGACTTGCTAATAGGACCGGCAATAGTGACTTCGCGTCTGCCGCAGACGCGCTGGACGCGACAACCAGAGCGGTCAGGCTCGTCCGGCCTGACAGTCGCAGTCTGGACAGGAGGGGTCTGAACACCGATGGCAAACCCGAGACATTCGTACTCGGCACCACGGACGCAGGCAGTATCTACCTTAACAACGGTCTTGGTCGCGGGGATCAGATTGCCACCATGGCACACGAGGTGAACTACCATGGCGCCAGAGGCCTCCCGTGGCCTGACGAGCTCGCGGTACGCGATGGCTACGCGTTTGACAAGTCGATCCTCAGTTCCCTGCCGGCCGAGTATCAGCCATCCGCCGAACTCACGCGCAGGAGACTCGTGGGGTGGTAGGGCGACTTCCTTCGGCCTCGAGGTTTGGCATGAGATTGACGCGGAAGATCACTCGGACTGCGCTTGGGGCCAGCTTGGGCTTGGGCCTCTTCCTGAGCTTGCTGGTGTCGGCTTGTCCGTCACGCCAACACCTCACTGGAGGCGTCGGCTTCAGTGCCGTGTTGGAGAAGCGACAGAACCCTGGCCTCGAACTGAGGGCGTTTCTCACGGCTGATACGATCACCAGCGGGTCTCCGATCGAGGTTGTCTACTTCGTCATCAATGGGCCTACGCCGACGCCATTCCTGAACAACCCAGACATTATCGCGGTGATCGTCGAACTGGACGATGGCGGGATGGCGCCCGTTCGAAGCGGGTATGCGGTGCTTGGATCATGGGGATCGATGGTGGAAATGACGCTGCCCGCCTACGGCGTGCTCGGGCAGCGAGAGGATCTCCGCTGCATACAGAACGCCGGCTACGCACCGAGGGGCCCCCAAGGAGGTGACTGTGAGATAGAGTACGATCTGGACACGCCAGGGGTCTACCGCGTGATCGTGCGCTATTCTCCTCCCCGCGTGGGCAGATACGCCCATCAGCCCATCGCGGATACCGCCACGCTTGTGGTCCGGTAGAGTCGTCAACCCGGACGTGGATAGGGCAAGGTCCGAATGTAGGCTGACGTCAGGGATGGTACCTGCTGCTCTGCGGGCGCGGCGTGATCGATTCTCACGTCGGAGCCCGCACGGGCGGCTTCCGCGAGCGACTCTAGGCTCGGAGGCCGCCTCACCGTACGCTTCAGCCGGATTGCCGAGTCCCCGCTGACGCTTCCCCTGAAGGAGGAGCTCAGCCCGGTGTGATCAAGTGTTTGAGCTAAGGGCGGCGCACAGCGCGCCCAGGCCGCCCCGTTCGGTCCCTCTCGCTCAGAAGTGACTCGGTTTGGGCACATGCGCTCGGGAACGTGACCCAGTACTTCGTCCGGCCCATGGGCGTCGTTGACTCCGTGATTCAGCTTGGCGCCGGCGGACAACAGCGGCGTTACTGGAACGAGTACGACAACGACTTCAACCGGATCCGTTTCCGCGACCCGCGCCTCGTCACGCGCCAGTGGACCTATGACGCCGCCGGTCGTGTGACCGCTGAGACCGGCGACCGCAGCCCCTGGCAGACAGCGACCGAGTACCGCTTCTGGGGGCCGAGCGGGCTGCTGGACTCGGTGCGCACGCGCAGCAACCTATTCGTGCGGCGGTCGTACGACGTGGCTGGCCGCCTGACGCAGCTACGCTTCCCCGCGCGTGACACGGCCTCGTCGGCCCGCGGGGACACGGTCACGATGACCTACGACGTGGCGGGCCGGATGCTGAGCGCCACGAACCGCACGGGCTCGATCCTCCGGCAGTACTACAGGGAAGGAACGCTCAGGCGGGATTCGACCATCAACGGCGGGAACACCCTGACTCAGCAGTTCCGCTACAACCTCGCCGACCAGCGCACCTGGTACAACTCGTACGAGGGCACAGGAATCAAGCCCTTCCAGCTCGACTATCAGTACACCCTCGGGCAGCTGTACCGAATCATCATCGACTACCCGGGCACCGTGCTGGGCAACGACACGGCGACGTACAGCTGGGAGGCGGGCGGCCGTCGGAGCCAATTGGTGACGCCGCACAGGGCGACGCTGCGGTGGTTCTACGACCTCGATGGCCGCGTGCGGCGAGTCTACACGACGGCACACAGTTGCGGCGCCTACGGGTGTGCTACCGACGACAGCGCGGTGGTCGACAAGCGCTACCGCAGCTACACCCGTGTGGGATCCCCTCTCGCCATCGCCGAGTACGTGGGCCAGCACGTCGAGGTGGACACGTTTGCGTTCGACCCGTACGGCCAGATGACGATGCGGATCCACAGCGGCATTCGACGCGACTACACGTATGACCTCTCGGGCAACCGCATCGAGGAGGTGCTCCCGGGCGGCGCGATCCTGCGTTCGACCGTTTGGGATAGCACGAACTGGGTGATCGCCGACACGACCTGGGTCGGTACCACGCCGACGCCGGTCGCCACCCACGTGCGCGACCCTGGCGGGGAGCTCATCCAGGACCAGCCGTTCGCCATGACGCTCTTCCGCAACTTCTGGTATGACGCGCTGGGGCGGATGACCTCCACTGGCGTGTACTCTATGGGGACCAACACCCCCGTGGATGGCAACGACGCGTCGCTGGGGGAGGGCTCGATCACTGGCACCTACCTGTACCTAGAAGACACCTGCCGCTACGACGCGCTGGGTCGGCGGGCGAAGGTGTGCGGCGGCTGGCCTACGATGCGCGATGGCGATGCTGTGACGTGGGTGGCGGGCACCCGGATCATCCACGGGGCCTCGCTCGACGAGCCGCTGGTGGCGTGGGATTCGAGCTACTCGAACCGTCAGATTCACTACTTCCTCACCGACGGCGCCGGCCGGCTGCTTTCCTATACGGACAGTAACGGGTACGACGCCCGGATGTCGTTCCTCTCGATCTACAACGATCGGGCCATTCACGGCGGGGCGATCGCGAACGCCGAGGGCTTCGGCGCCTCGGCCGGCGAGTCGGGCAACGTGCCCGATGTGTCGTACTTCCGCAATCGGTATTATGATCAGCGTTCGGGCCGCTGGCTCCAGGAGGACCCGATCGGGCTGGCGGGCGGGACGAACCTCTATGCGTATGTTGGAAACAACCCGGCCACGTTCACGGATCCTTTCGGGCTGTGTCCGCCTCAGGACACCAAGGACGGGCCAGAGTGTAGAAGGGGCGGCCCAGTCACATTTGTGGGTGCAGTAGTCAACTTCATCGCGGCGGCTGGGTTCACCGCGGCTGTCGGCAGATACTCGAACCAGGACGAGCGCGGCTTCTACCTGCGTGTAGGCTATGGCGCTGGGGCGGACGTCAGTGTCGGATCGGAAGGCGGCTCATCGACCTCCATTGAAGCCTTCTCGGGTGCCGGCAGCGCCGTTTCCGGCGGTGTCCTGATATTCAACGGCTCTTACGGGCGAAACAACAGCGGCACGACTGTCTCCGCTGGGGCGGCTCTGGGTCCCACTGAGGCCCTGCCCGCGAGTGGCCACTCTGAAGAGACGAATACGTTCTTGTTCTTGAGGCGCCGGAAGGAGCCTGAGTCGCCTAACCCCACTGCATGGATCACCAGGGACGTGCAGCCTATCCGCCAACTGTCGAGAAACTAGAGCGCTGGTTTGGTGGGATTCGCGACGTCGAGATGCAAGGCAAGAGCGGTGAAGTGGCGGGAATCGTAACGTCGTGGGAGGCGAGCGATGAGATTGCTGCCCATTCTGGTCATTGCAGCGCCGAGCGTCCTTGTCGTTGTCCTTCAGGGGCGCATCTCCCGCTACCGGAAGGACCGAGAGAGTCGCTTGCCCGGATCCTCACCGGCTTTCGACTCACTCCTTCTTCCGAGCGATGTACTGTCGGGAGACATGTACACCGAGGGGGGGCGCAGGCCGCTGCTGTGGCTTCGTGTTGCCTACGTGCTAGCCGGTATCTCTTGGATCGTCGGAATGGCTCTGCTCGCAGCGCAGGCGAACAGCTAGAGCAGCGGCTCCACCACGGCCGCGCTTGCGGTCAGCCGCTGGGCGAGTGCGGGTGCCTGTCTCCCGCTAGAGGTCCGGCCGGAAACCGGGGGTTGAGCTGGCGCCGCGGTGGGTGGCGGTGCGTGGGGTTGGGGCAGGTGCTGGGGGTCGAGCACGGCGTCAACTGGGACGGAGGCGAGGGAGTACCGTGGTGGGAAGTGAGGGGCCGGACTCAGGCCGCCAGGTCGGCGTCCCGGGCCCAGGCGAGCGAGAGGTTCGCCACCGCGGCCGTCCAGAGCAGCTGCGCCCTGGTCTTCGCACGGCCGCAGTAGCGAGCGGCACCGGCACCGCGGTTCTTCAGGCGCCCGATGCCGTGCTCCGCCACGACTCGTTGGCGCAGCCGTCCTCGCCCGCGCTCGGAGTTGGCGTAGCGCTCGCGTGCTCGCCGTTCGTGGAAGTCCGGCGGCACCAGCAAGCTGCGTGCGGCGGCTCGGGTGCAGGCTGACTTGAGCGGACAACTGCCACAGGTGGGCACAG
>Ga0315284_10017551_pt1 | contig 10154 bp, 11 predicted proteins | sample YL17G09_16_MG_FD_203696 | JGI IMG/M metagenome (GOLD analysis project Ga0315284, IMG submission 203696) | Sediment microbial communities from Yellowstone Lake, YNP, Wyoming, USA - YL17G09_16 | ecosystem: Environmental > Aquatic > Freshwater > Lake > Sediment | place: USA: Wyoming | collected...
AGAAGTGAATATGCACTTTCTGGAAGAAATACATCGTCCCCTTAAAATGTATAAAAACATTTCTTTCATTTGTACCGTAACGTCCAACCGAGGAAACGTAAAGGAAATTCTCGGCATATCTGCTGGTCCTTCCCATTTCTTACATCTATAACCTCCTTGGTCAAAAACACCAAACGCTAAAACTGGAGATTCCCTAATCTCAATTAAGATTTCTTCAAGTTTGAAAAAATCGCTTCCAACATCATTGTATATCTCAGTCAACATCATATCGCGAACCTATTTCTTAACTTCTTTTACCTTTCATTGAATTTCTGTTACGTTAAGATGGTAGTGATTTCAAGAAGTCACTAGATATAAAAAGTAAGGGAGCCCCATTGAGGCTCCCTTTCCACTAACCCAGACATCAGTTTACTTAATAATGACTATACTACTACAGCCAATCACTTGCTTTGCTATTTGGTGGTTGCTTTTTCCGTAACTTTGCGGCCGCGGGCTTCTCTAATTGCCTGGGCTGCTCCGCCGATGTTCAGATACCAGATGAACGCTGCGGGTAAGAGTATTACCGGGATTGCTATTACCAGTGCTGCGATTACTTGCCATTCCATTGTAGTCCTCCTTTTATTGTGACCTTTCGGTTGATTATCTATTTATTATTTAGTGGTTACCTTCTCCGCAACTCTTCGGGCGCGGGCTTCTCTAACCACCTGGACCACACCGCCGATGTTGAGATACCAGACGAACGCTGTGGGAAAGAGTATTACCGGTATTGCTATTGCCAGTGCTACGATTACCTGCCATTCCATTGTAGTCCTTCTTGTTGGCTATCTTTCTTCTTTCCACCATAATCTTAACACCGCCCATAACTCTCGACTTCGGCTATACTACTAAATCTGTTACTATTAAACACCTAAAAAGGCAAGCCCATCGAAGGCTTGTTAGCTTATTGAAAACACAAATTGTTACGCAGTTATACCAATCACGGAATTGCGTATCAAAATTAATAAGAGGAGGCCTTCTGACTACTAATTTCAAGAAGGTACACGATAGAAAAAAGTAAGGGAGCCTATTTGAGGCTCCCTGAGTTAGGAACCGAAACGGCATTTTTATTGTGAATGACTGTACTCGAACTAACTCCTGATAACCTGAAAGTTATATAGCTTCTCCAACAATTTGCTTGTGCTGTACAAATTGCAGCCCTTCTCTGCTGGTGATAGTCGCAATATCTATAGGACCTCCACAACCCCTAATTCCAACTGTCAACCTTTGAGCATTAATGGTTGTTCGTATAAAGAAAATCGCTAAATCTACGCAATCTTGCAAAGGCATCGCCTGTAGAGGCAGAGCCATCTGTAGCTGATTAAGACTATTCATCATAAGCTGCCTTTGGTTTGGCGCAAGATTCAAAGCATTTGATACAAGGTCTGGTAATCTATGATCGAAACCTTGTATTAATCTGTCTACAAATTCTCGTTGACCACCCCATGTTATGCCGAACGAACCCATACCACTACTCTGCTCAACAGGAGTAGGATTCCTGGGTATGTCGATAAGGTAGACCCTTCCGTAGGGTTCATTTTGATTAAATCCTCCAACAACAAAAGACATATTTGGACCGCTGTAATTTGTTGGTATTGTTGCTTGCCAACTCTGCATGAAAAAACTGCTGAGATTATTTGCAAAATCAACGAGCGTAAGACGATTTTGTGGGAGGGTAGACTCAAATTCAGAAACGTAACTATATGCCGATCGCAAGCCAATAGCTGCTTGACCATAAGTGACCGTCCCAACAAAATTGTGTGGAGTTGAGAATGAAAGCAGTTTGGTTGCATTATCGAAATTTACAAGAATTGGTGCTCCCTGTGTCGGTTGGGCAGTGAGCGTAACTCTACTTTCGGCTGCAAGAACCATACCTTCTGGACATTTGATGACAATTCCAAGCGACATCTTCTTATCCTCCACTATTACCGGTAGTAATACTTGTAAATGAGTGTCTTCCAGCCCGGACGGTCTCAATTTCCGACTACGGTTCGTAGAGTATGTTTACTTATCCATGCCGCGTTGGAGACCACGCAAATAAGACATCTCACCAATATGTCCCGACGCATGGGAAGTAATAAATGTAAAAAGGCTGGCGATAACCACTCCACCGCCACGAGGCATGGTGACTTTCCGGTCAAGCGCGTCAGCTGTTAGACTCTTCAAATAGTCTTTAGTCTGAGCTTGCACCGCGCTGTAAAATGCAAGTAGAACTTCCTTATCCGGTACGGGAAAAGCATTGACCTGATCTACCGTGTAGTGGGCTCCCTCCTCAGTCTCCGCCAGATTGAGCTTCTCGTACCATTTCTCAGTTTTCCAAATGGTTGCTTTGTTTTGCATTGTTGTCTTTACGAACGAGTCTTCCAACCTTGCTACATGAAAAAGAATGAGACCTATAGAGTTGCATCCGGAAGACGGTCGCCACATTAACTCATGCTGCGTCAGGCCGTCTGTTACCCTTTTTACTGCTCTCTCTATACCAGTTATTTCAATGTGGATATACTCTTTAAGCTCCATTTTCCCCTCCGTTTATCTCCAAGCTAATTCGCAGTGGCGGAATGCGATGTCCGCTGATTGGCATAGAATTCGTTTTTGAATTATAGTACCAATGCCCGATATACACAACTGTGGTGACTGCAACACGTCATTTAGAGACCTCGATAAAAAACTACCCACAGGGCATCACTTTCTTCGGCTACGCCTCAATTTCTTTTGTCGTTCTCGATTTCTTTGGGATTCGCATTTAAGGCAGTATTCTCGTGGTAGTCCAGGATTACCATCAGGATTTAAAGGTAAAGGTTGCCCACAGATTTTGCAGATTGGTGAATTTTCTCCATTATCTTGGTGCCTGGACCGAGAATCCCTCATTTGTTCATATTGCAAGATACCCCTTGCGGTCTCCAGATCTTGACGCAGGAAGCATCCATATTTGCCAATCAATCCGCACTCGGCCATAAGATGCACATCATCGGTGGTTATCTTCCTGGACGCTCCCGGATACTTCAAGTTAAACAAACCAGCAAATCTAGCAGGATTACTGGTAATCATGGGTTATACCCAACATAAGATTGACTATCAGTAACCTTATCGAAAAGTGTAGTGAACCTCTCAACCCATGAATCTATACCAATGACGGCTATCCCAGATGGAAGAAGGGGTAAGAAAGTGACGTTTTCACTCCTCTCACCCCGACCAAGAATCACTCTCAAAGTGTTAAGCAAATAGAGGTTGATTATTTCATTTTTTGGTTTTATCGCAACCAGACTATTTCCTCTGATACGAACCTCTTACAATACTTTCTTGATTAGTGATACTTTGTTTAACAACAATTGCCATCAATCACCTACACCAGGTTTCGCTGTTTCGCAACACCGTTAAGAGCAATATAATTTGTAACGCCAAGGGACGGCTCAACGCCGTCCCTTTTATTTTCGTGCTAACGCCATTCGCCTACCATGAACTGGAGGAAAAAACGAGGGCCATTCCAAAGAGAGCCACGAGTATTACCCAAATAGCGACCCCTATAATCCCACAAACCAATCCAGCTATGGCCATGCCCCTGCCTCCAAGATTTGGTTCTCTCCTGGTTTGCCCCATTCCAATCCCGCCAAAGATTATGCCAAGTATGCCAAGAATAACACCCACAAAAGGAGCCCATACCAAAACTAAACTCAAAATCCCTAAAATCATTGCTGTTACGCTTAATCCACTGGTTCGCGTTTTTTCCATCGTTTTACCTCCTTATTATGATTGATTCAAAATTATACCTACTTTAATACCAGGTCAAAATTATGTCAATACATTAATTCAGAAATACACTAGACGCTGGGCAATCGTTCATTACTACAAGGTGGAAATTTGGAGGTTTCGTATTCTGGAACTTTCTCAGATTCCTTGCCGACATTCTGCCGACGAATTGTTTACAACTGTTTAGTACTGGTTAAAACACTACGCTCAACCAATGGTTTTTCAGGTAGGCGGATTATCACCATTTAGACGCAAAACCATAGGTTAGACAACCGCCTTATAAACGTGGTTCAGGTGGTCGGAGGTTCAAATCCTCTCACCCCGATTTTGAAGCTAAATCGGCGAAAAATCGCCTGAAATAGAACCGTCAGAACACCTGAGCACGGCACCGAGACAGGACGCATCAAGCCTGGCGGTTACCGGTAACTCTATGCGCTTTCGAAGCCAGTCTGCCTTGGCAACTTGCAGTTAGCTCCAATCAATACGAACGCGATCACACAGGCTTCCATTCCTCTGTTGCGCCAGTTATGCCTCGTACCATTCTGTACAACATTCTCTCAGAGTATGTTCTTGAATTGACACCGTGGTGCTATGTGAACTATATTAGTTGCAAAAAATGAAAGCCAGGATACCTCACTGCGAATTGAAATGGTACCCTGAAATATTCTAATATGGAAATCATTGTTTGACTCAGATTGGGTCATGAGCAACAAGATGATTCAGAGAAAAGAGTCGATATGCATAAGAGAGTAATAACAACGCAGTGATTAGAAGGAGGAAAACAATGTCTACCAAGAAAGAAATGCGATCGGGGCAGCCAGATCCTAGTGAACTGATCAAGCCCGGCACGGCTCCGGATGTCGGACCTTATCCGTGGCCTGAAATCTGGGAAAAGCTGTCGCCCGACATCAAGGAGGTTATCGAACGCTATGCCAGGATGCCTGAAGACCATCCCAAGCCGAAGGGTTTGCGCCCTCTCGCCATGGTCGATGCCCGTTTCCCCATGTACTACCAGACCTCGGTAAAGCAGGGTATGAGCCTGTTGACCGACTACTTCGCTGCCATGGCGAGTCGTGATATAGCCGGTGTAGCCAGCACGCTGCACTTTCCCTACGCCACCTTCGACGAAATCTTTGGTGAAGTTGACCCCATCGTGTACAAAACGGCTGACGATTTTGTGAAAAATCCGCCCCCATCCATGAAGGTAGGCACCGGCGTTGATGCTACTCTGAAACCGGACACCTATGACATCCTCGACAACATGCAACTTCTCATATACTCTCCGATCCATGCGGGCATGGAGCTGACCTATACACGGTACCGGGGAGACGGCCAGAAGCTTGGCACCAGCCAGGGTATATATGGTGTGACGAATAACGATGGTAAGTGGGGAATCCAGCTCTCTTCCTTGCTGTTCACCCAGGCGGGCTGGGAAAATGTCGCTCGTGATGACGTGAAGACTGTGCTTTATAACAATGAGCGCAATACGATGTGGGGCTACAACATCATTCCCTGGCCGGGTGTGGGCTCGACGCAGGAACTGATTGACCGGCGCGGTCTGGGTGGTTCGGCCGAAGAGGGGGAGGAGGTCGTCGAAATGCGCACCGCCAATTTGCGTTTACCGTGGACCGTGCAGTGGTTGTACTCCTCTCGCTCCGGCGCTCCCATGTCTCCCTACAACTACAAGGGCGTTAAGGACCGGCTGCGCGTCACTGAACCCGGGAGGACGAGACGGACTGGCGGAGTCAATGGCGGCAGCACCGACCGGACCCTGGGCAATTCCCCTCTGGTTGGCGACGAGAAGACGCCAGGTTTATTCTTCAGTGTTGCCGGGCAGGGGATGGGCCGCTGGGCATATTCGCTGCCACTCCACGATGCGCGCGTGCTGCACGCTTCGATGAACAAGGCGCACGTCATCGGCGGGTACGTTCGTTTTACCGCCGATGGTCACCAATCATGTGAGCTCCGGAGCCTGGGCATTATGGCGTACCGGCGTGGTAGGTGGTCCAGCGCCGGCGGCATCGGCGGCATGGTCCGTCGTGATTGCACAAATGACCCAACTCGAGAAGCGTAGTGACGCGGGTAGCTGACTTGTAAAGCGATTTGAAAACGGCACGGCTTCGGCCGTGCCGTCACTCGCCGGTATGATTTCCCCCTCCGCCTTTTTCAAGGGTCTCATGAGGTTCGGGTGGTCGGAGGTTCAAATCCTCTCACCCCGTTTCACCCCTCTTCAACATATCTGACAGCTTAACACCGGGATGATGATATCTTTTTCTCTTTAAGGTTACATCCTTGAACTGTAACGCCTCTTTTGGACACCATTGAATACAGGTCAAACACTTCTCGCAACGATGCTGCCATGCAGGTCGATCATCAACCATTTCAATATTGCTGACCGGGCATATTTTGGCGCAAATGCCGCATCCGTTGCATTTATCGTCTGTCCAGAAGTTTTTATCGATATCCGGATTTAATTCCCCTCGAAGATATTGTTTCTCAATACCTTTAGAAAATAAGAGCGACATTAAAGGATTGAACTTCTCCATTCGACCTCTCTTGCCGTTGAGAACATAGTTGGCAATTTCGTCCACGCGCTTTTCACACGTACGGAACATCCTTTTCTGCAGGAAAAGAGGCAGGGCATTTGCATCGTGAATGTAATTAGCCGGCATGCGTACAACGAAACCGGCGGCAAGACTACCGCCGCGTAGGCTGACTGCATCTGAAAGTCGATCGAGCATACCTCCTGGAATACCGCCAACCGTGACGACAGCAAAGATGTATTTAGATTACAGATTAGTGAGCTTGCCGATAAATCTTTCCACGATCCCCGGCATTCTCATGCAGTATGTCGGCGAAAAGATTCCGAGCACGTCGGCATCGATTTTTATTATCTCTTTATCCATCACCGCAGGAATGGGAATCAATTTCCCGTCAATTTTTGCGGCGATGTCCCTGGCAACCACCAGTGAATTGCCCGTTCCTGAAAAATAATAGAGTTTTGTACTCATAATGAACCTCCTGATTTAAATCTTCAGTTCGGGTACGCGACCTGGGGTCGAAAAAGTTATATGAATGATATATCCGCGCTAAAAGCATTACAACCGAGCCTTATTGACATGATTTAAGGGCGGTTCTATACTTTGGCTGCTATAAATCATTTCGTAATTTTGTCAGGAGGAAGTCATATATTATCAGCTTATTGTTGAGAAAGATTTTCCGATCAAAACACGGGATGGCACTCTTTTAAGAGCAGATATCTTCAGGCCGGGAGGCACTGATATTTTCCCAGCCAGATGTAGAAAGGGGTGACAACGCCACCCCTTTCTACATCTGAGATGATTAACAAAAGCACCCTTATCACTCATACAACATTTTCAAAAATCTTGGTAAATCGTTCAACCCATGAATCTATGCCAAAAACTGTAATTCCAGAGGGAAGAAGGGGTAAGAAAGTGACGTTTTGACTCCTCTCACCCAGACCTATCTCCTGGAATTCGCAGTTCTACAATTTATGATTTCTTCTTATAACGCTTCTTTGGTTCAGGCTCCGGTATCAGCCGGTGGAAGTCACTGAACTCGGAAAGGTTGCCCTTTTTAACCTCGTGTGCTTGAGGGTCACCTCCCATAGATGCAACCTTAGACATCGAGACTTGGGGTTCTGGAATAAAATCTTCTAACTTCCAAACATCCGTGCCGTCGGTATACCATCTTCCAATATCCTCGGTAGTGATATTAGATCTACCGCGCTGGATGGCTGGTTTTACTTCTACTTTCAATGGGTGACCTGGTCGCTTTTTAGGAATATTCACGACTGTTGTTTGCTGTTTATTAACATTTATTTTTTCTTTGATTTCCATATTCTCTCCCTTATTTTCTTGCCAGTTTTTAGGATTCAGGCCAACTTTCTTGATAGCTTCGTCTCTGGTCGCCCCTTCAAGTTCAACCTCATTATCGCCGACTCGCAATATGAACTTAGGCATATTATTTACACATCACTAGGTTTTCTTTTTTAAATCACCCGGTCGCCAGTGCGTTTCTATTTAATTCAGACCAAGTAAGCAAACTTTAATACCAGACAACAATTATGTCAATGTCTTTCTGCTGCCGGCTGAGATTGAAATCGAAAACTGTAACTTGTCAGCGGGATTAATTATACGGTCATAGGAACATCCTAAAGGAAAGACCTTTGTAATATACACTCTCAAAACCCGACGGGCGAAAAGATAAATTTATGCTGGCGTTCAGTCTATTCTGAACCCACCACTTCCATAGTATCACTTTGATCCGTGTCAAAAATGGTATGTTGTTTGAGATGAGTCTTGATGTCGATAAACGTTTTTAGAGCAATCAGTAAGATAAGACCGAAAACGGGCGAACCGAACAGCGTAACCAGAAAACCGCCAAAGATGATTGTAACGTGCAGGATAACCACCCGACCGTAAGGCTGTCCCATTAGCTGATTTAAGGAAGTGCTTTTATACTCACCCTTGCCGACGTAGTTCACAAAAAACGAAACCGTATGACTGATGACCAGTGCCAGAATCGCCCAACCCAGCTGAAGATCGGCGAAATTTCCGAAAACATCAAAAACATTGCTATTTACGGTTTCCGTAAAAAAGTCTCCAAAAACAACAAAGATGAAAATTCCGTGGACCAGCGTAAATAAGCCGTAATGCACGATAAAAAAAGCTATTGCGGAGACTTTAGAAGCTGCTTGCTTAATAGTGTTTGAAGACACCAATGCCATTTTAAAGACATTCGAGACTCCAATTACAATATTCTCGAACCAAAAAAGAAACAGGATAGCAAAAGCCTGCCAGTCGAGGAAAATTACACCCAGGACCGGCACAATATTTGAAAGTATTAAAGTGATTACGGATACTTTCTTTAAGTCATCGCCGGATATCTTTATTAGATCCAGGAGTTTTTCCATTTCTTACCTGAGAACTTGATTATCAAGGATTATACCACCAGCTAACTTAACAGGGATATTTAACTGTATTCTCATGTCATTTGTTGCTGGAAATTCCAGGATAAACAACCTTATAAAAAAATAATTGTTGATAAATAAGTAGTTTAGATATAAAATGATCTGTTAAGATTGGTACTTGTTTGAATATATTATCAGTTTTACCAATCAAAAACAGTTCAGGTTATTAGATGTCGATAATATTGGAAAATTCACCCGCCATCAGCGTGGTTATATGCACACGCAACGAGGCAGCTAATTTGCAGTATGTATTACCTAAGATTCCGGGTTGGATTCACGAGGTGCTCCTGGTTGACGGACATTCTACCGATACGACCGTCGAGATAGCAAAACAAATTAGACCTGAAATTAAAGTGTTATTTCAACCTGGTAAGGGTAAGGGAGACGCTATTAAACATGGAGTCGAGCAAGCCACCGGCGACATAGTTGTGATGCTCGACGCTGACGGCCAAACAAATCCGGATGATATCGAGCGGTTCATTGCTCCCCTTTACCAGGGATACGACTTCGCCAAGGGAACGCGTCTGTCCAAAGGTCGCCCTTACTATATGTCGATGCACCGCTGGATAGGTAATAAGATTCTCACGATTACGTCAAATATCCTTTTTGGTACAGAATATACCGATATCTGTTCTGGCTATAACGCTTTTTGGAAACAAGCATTTCTACGCTTGGAGCTCACTAAGAATGGTTTTGAACTTGAACAGGAGATGAATGTCAAAGCGCGGAAAAAAGGACTGAAAGTCGTGGAGGTTGAATACAATGATAATCGCAGGCTGGGAAATAGCAGTAAGGTATCGGGGTTTAAGCAAGGCTTCATTGACCTCTGGGTTATTGTAAGAGAACGCTTTCTCAGGTAATTAGCATTTCTGGTCTACCGGGAATTATCAGTAAGCGATAGGGTGGTTTGATAGTATTTGGAGAGTAAAGAATTGTTAAATATTGGTGTTATCGGAATGGGTAAAATGGGCTTGCTGCATGCAAGCATACTTAACACTATTCCAGGTGTCCGGGTATCAACCTTTAACGATAAGAGCCGGATATTGAAATGGTTTATGATGAAGGCGCTCAATGATGTACTGATAACCAATAGGTTTGAAAAATTTGCAACGCAAAAATACGACGCTGTTTATGTTACCACACCAATCCGGACTCACTTCCCCGTGATTAAGGAACTGTTGTCCTCGGGAATTACTAAAAATATCTTTGTAGAAAAAACCCTGGCGGCGAATTACGATCAAGCATTATCTTTATGCGAGAATGCCAGGGTCATTGGCGGCGTTAATATGGTCGGATATATGAGTAGATTTGCGCCGACGTTCCAAAGAGCCCGGGAATTGCTACATGGCGAGATGATAGGCAAACCCACCGCCTTTAA
>Ga0315284_10017552_pt1 | contig 10154 bp, 4 predicted proteins | sample YL17G09_16_MG_FD_203696 | JGI IMG/M metagenome (GOLD analysis project Ga0315284, IMG submission 203696) | Sediment microbial communities from Yellowstone Lake, YNP, Wyoming, USA - YL17G09_16 | ecosystem: Environmental > Aquatic > Freshwater > Lake > Sediment | place: USA: Wyoming | collected...
AAAGCTCGTTTGTGAGATATTGCTTGAAGCCAGTCCGGTCGGAGCAGTTGGAGCCTGTGTATCCGGGGTAGTAACCACCAAAACAGAACTGAATGATGAGATATTGCCTGCAGCATCTGTGGCTCTGACTGACATCGAATATGACGTTGAGGCTGACAAGCCGTCAATGCTTGTAGAAGTACCGGTAATTGTTTTTAATAGTACCCCATTCCTGTAAACATTATATCCGGTTACTGCCACATTATCAGTAGAAGCAGTCCAGCTCAACGTAAATCCCGATTGTGTGAGGTTGCTGCTGGTTAATCCTGTTGGTGCACCTGGAGCCTGAAGGTCAGCCGTAGTCACATTTAAAACATTGCTGAATGCAGAAGAGTTGCCGGCTGCATCTTTTGCTTTGACAGTCATCGCATAGGTTGTGCCAGCATTCAGGCCGGTAATACTTATTGAAGTATTTATGACAGAACTAAGCAAACTGCCATTCCTGTAAACTTCATACCCGGTAACACTTACATTATCGGAAGAAGCAGTCCAGCTCAGCGTGAAACTTGTTTCAGTAATACTGGCCGCTGACAATCCGGCAGGAACAGTAGGAGCATGGAGATCAGCTGTGGTAACGTACAAAATACTGCTGAATGCTGAACTATTGCCGGCAGCGTCTTTGGCTCTGACTGTCATCGAATAGGTTGAGCTGGCACTTAAACCGGTAAGACTAATGGTAGGACCGGTTACTGAATTCAGAAAGACGCCGTTCCTGTAAACATCATATCCGGTAACACCTACATTATCGGTAGAAGCTGTCCAGCTGAATGTAAAGCTTGTTTCAGTAACAGACGCCGATGATAATCCGGTCGGAACAGTCGGAGCCTGAATATCAGCGGTGGTAACATACAAGGTATTGCTGGATGCAGAAATGTTGCCTGCAGCATCTTTTGCCCTTACAGTCATTGCATAAGTAGTGCCTGCATTCAGGCCGGCAACAGTCAATGAAGTATTTGTGACAGTATTCAGTAAACTACCATTCTTGTAGACATCATATCCGGTGACGCCAACATCATCCGTAGAAGCCGTCCAGCTTAATGTAAAACTTGTTTCAGTAACAGCAGCTGATGACAATCCGGCGGGAACAGTAGGAGCCTGGGTATCAGGAATGACAATACTTAAGGTTGTAATTTCGAGTGCTAAACTGGGATCAGACAAATTTCCAGATGCATCCTTTGCTATAACAGTCATGGAATAAGTAGTAGAAGCTGCCAGGTTTGTAAGGGTAGCGGTAGTTGAAGTAACTGTCATGACGTGTGTGCCATTCCTGTATACATTATAACCAACGACCCCGATGTTGTCTGAAGACGCTGTCCAGCTCAGGGTAAAGCCAGCCTCGGTAATATTATCTGAAGTCAGCCCCGTGGGAGCTGTCGGTTTTTCGGTATCAGGCACGGTAACCTCGAGGGTGGTGACATTCAGAGGAACAGATGAACCGGAGGTATTCCCTGCAGCATCTTTTGCTCTCACCGTCATGGCGTAGACAGTAAATCCTGTCAGGCCTGAGAGATTTGCCGAAGTAGCTGTAACAGTTGTGATTAACAGGCCGTCCTGGTAAACATCATATCCTGTAACACCAACATTGTCAAACGAAGCGGTCCAGTTCAAAGTAAAGCTGGTTTGTGTGATATTGCCTGAAGTCAGTCCCGAAGGAACAGTTGGTGCCTGGGTATCAATAACCACGGCATCTGAAGTGGTAACATTCAGTACCGCACTTGATGCTGAAACATTACCGGCCCCATCTTTTGCCTTCACTGTCATGGCATAGGTTGTGGAAGCCGTCAGACCGGTAATATTTGCAGTTGTACCGGTAACAGTGGACACTTTAGTGCCATTCTGGTATACATCGTAACCTGTGACACCCACATTATCGGAAGAAGCTGTCCAGCCCAATGTAAAACCTGTTTCTGTAATATTGCCCGAAGATAATCCCGTTGGAGCAGCAGGAGAGTGTGTATCCGGGGTAGTAACATTTAAAGCGGTGCTGGCAGTTGAAACATTTCCGGCGGCATCTTTTGCCTTCACGGTCATGGCATAGGTGGTGGATGCGGATAAACCGGTTATATTAAAAGAGGTGCCGGCAACAGATGTCACTTTTATACCATTCAGATAAACATCATACCCTGTAACACCTACATTATCGGCAGAAGCTGCCCAGCTAAACGTAAAGCCTGTCTCTGAAAGGTTCCCCGAAGATAATCCTGTTGGAGCAGCCGGAGCCTCGGTATCCGGGGTAGTAACATTTAAAGCGTTGCTGGCAGCAGAAAAATTACCTGCTGCATCTTTAGCTTTAACAGTAAAAGTATAGGCAGTGGAGGCACTTAAGCCGCTAATACTGGCTGAGGTGCTGCTGACTGCACTTTCCTGTACGCCATTTTTATATACTATATAACCTGTAACACCAATATTATCAGTAGAGGCTGTCCAGCTCAATGTAAAACTGGTTTGGGTAATATTGGATGAAGCCAGCCCTGTAGGAGCAGTAGGTGCCTGGGTATCAACAATAATAGGATCCAGAGTGGTAACATTCAATGCGGTGCTGGAGGCAGAAATATTATTGGCTGCATCTTTTGCTTTAACTGTCATAGAATAGGTTGTACCGGCTGATAATCCTGAGATACCGACCGAATTACCGGTAACAGTTTCCTGATATGCAGCATTTTGATAAACATCATATCCTGTAACACTCACGTTATCGGTGGATGCTGTCCAGTTCAAAGTAAAACTGGTTTGTGAGATATTAGCGGAGGCCAGACCTGAAGGGACAGTAGGAGCATGGGTATCGGGAGTAGTAACATTGAATGTCGTACTGGCAGATGAACTATTGCCGGCTGCATCCTTAGCTCTTACTGTCATGGCATACATTGTAGAAGCTGATAAACCGGTTATGCCCGCAGTTGTGCCGGTAACAGTGGTCACTTTAGCGCCATTCTGAAAGACATCATATCCTGTAACTCCCACATTATCTGTTGAAGCCGCCCAACTTAACGTAAAGCCGGTTTCTGACAGATTGCTTGATGATAACCCTATTGGTGCAGTCGGTGCCTCGGTGTCGGTAGTTGTGACATTTAATGCATTGCTTGTTGCTGAAAGATTACCTGAGGCATCCCTTGCTTTAACAGTAAAAGAATAAGTTGTTAAGGCACTCAAACCGGTAATACTGGCACTGGTAGTGGTAACATTACTTACCTGCACACCGTTCTGGTAAACCAAATACCCCGCTATGCCAACGTTATCGGTAGAGGCTGTCCAGCTTAATGTAAGGCTCGATTGCTGCACATTGCTTGAGGTCAGTCCTGTAGGAGCTGTCGGAGCCTTGGTATCTGGCACATCATATGCTCCGATATACCAGGTTGATAAATTATCATACACGACTGCTTTTGCTGCTTTCCTGATATTTTCTGCATCGGTAGTGGTCAGTGTATAATTATATGTCAGGAGTGTAGGATCTTTTCTGAAGATCGCAGTGTAAAAACTGCAAGCGGCAGCATACGAACCAGCTTCAGAAGGATGGCTCCCATCATTGGTATATAGTTCAATGGATGCATAATTCTGCCGGATGTAGCGCCATACGGCACCAACGGGACTAACCTCAGCCTGATTGTCCAGTGCCATGTACATGTATCTCTCCCGGGTCAGATCATCCATTCCCGCGTAGGTACATACTTCCGGGAGTCTGGCACATCTGTCTGCATCACCGTCTCTCCTGCCCCATGTCATGAAAAACATGACACGTGCCTGCGAATTGTATGAACTAACCAGGTTACGTAAATATTGTGCATAAGGATATACATATACCTCAACAGTGCTTAATGGTTCAGAAGGATATTGACTGAATTCCTGCAAAATAACATAGTCCCAGCCACCGGTTTGAATTAAACCAAGAGTTGTGCTGTTTGTTGAATGCTGTTGAAGCGTATAACCCGGAAGTGTACTGGATAATCTGTTTAACGTAGCGCCTGCAGAACTTGCCAGACTGGCAACAATCTGAGGCATATCATTATAGAAAGTATAACTGTTACCAACAAACAATACATTTTTTGTCTGGCTGTATCCAGGCAGATTAACTAAAATCAAAAACAGGATAAGAATTTTTTTCAAGGGCTATTTTTAGTAGTTTTGTTACACAATAAAACGGCTTAAAGATAACTTATACTGAAACACATTGAAATAAAAATTGACCGATAGTCAAATTAAATTGACAAAAAAACTATAACTCCTCATGAAAAAATTCGAATTTATAATTAATCCTGACAGGAGGTTCCAAAGAAATAATAATAGCACTTTTGTATAGGTCGAGATGGTACATATCCTATGTTTTATCTACATTCATTTTTAAACAAATTCTCTTGTTTTTCCTAAATAAATACTACACCTTAGCATGCTTTTTTTAAACTCAAACGGTTCATTGCATTAAATAAAAATGACAGGCAATGGCAAAAGCCACGGTATAAATTTCAGCGTGGCAGGCGTATTGGTTACGCTCGGTATAGTATTCGGTGATATTGGTACTTCTCCTTTATATGTAATTAAAGCTGTAATAAGAGAAGGCTATCCAATTGAAACCGACTTCATAGTCGGAGTACTTTCCTGCGTGATCTGGACACTTACTATTCAAACCACAATTAAATATATTATTATCACGCTCAGAGCTGATAATAAAGGGGAAGGTGGTATTTTCTCCCTGTTTGCCCTTTTGCGGAAAAGCAAGAGATGGATATATATCCTGGCCATTATCGGAGGCAGCACCTTGCTTGCCGATGGCATAATTACGCCCTCTATCACAGTTGTTTCGTCAATCGAAGGTTTACGTATGATCAATCCTACCATACAGGTTGTTCCTATCGTTATAATCATTTTAACGCTTCTTTTCATTCTTCAGCAGTTTGGGACTGAATTCATTGGGAAGTTTTTCGGACCCATCATGTTATTATGGTTTTTCATGTTAGGAACACTTGGAGTAATGGAGATCCATGAACAATTAGAGGTGCTTAAGGCCTTTAATCCCTATTATGCCGTTCATTTGTTGTGGAAATACCCCGGAAGCATTCTTCTATTGGGAGCTGTCTTCCTGTGCACCACAGGGGCCGAGGCTTTGTATACCGATCTGGGGCATTGCGGCATTAAAAACATCCGGGTATCCTGGATTTATGTTAAAATCGCACTGATACTCAATTATCTTGGCCAGGGGGCCTGGTTGCTCAGCCATAGCAACGAGATAAACAAACTCACAAATCCTTTTTTTACCATTATGCCGGCCTGGTTCCTTCCCATGGGGCTTGCCCTGGCCACCGCTGCGGCAATTATCGCCAGCCAGGCGTTGATCAGCGGATCCTATACCCTGATCAGTGAAGCCATATCCTTGAATTTCTGGCCCAAGATAAAAATAAAGTATCCCACCCTGCAAAAGGGCCAGATGTATATTTCAAGCATAAACTGGTTTCTATGGATTTCCTGTATGCTGGTGGTTATAATTTTTAAGGAATCTGATAATATGGAAGCCGCTTATGGGCTTTCCATCACCATTACCATGATGATCACTACTTTTCTGATGGTATCTTACCTGTCACTGAAAAGGACACCGGTGATCATCACAGCTGCTTTTTTCAGCCTCTATCTGGTGATTGAAGGTTCGTTTTTGTACGCCAATCTTTACAAATTCTTGCATGGGGGCTGGTTTACTATCCTGATTGCCGGCATTCTTGTCATTGTCATGCTATCCTGGTACCATGGCCGTAAAATTACCAACCGGTTTCTGCGTTTTCTTCCCCTTGAACAATATGTAGATACTATCAAGGACCTCCGCAATGACACCAGTGTTCCTAAAACCTCATCCAATCTGGTATACCTTACAAAAGCCAACCGGGTGACAGATGTCGAATCGAAAATTATTTTATCAATCCTGAACAAGCAACCCAAACGGGCTGATCATTATTGGCTTATCCATGTAGATATTCTCGATGATCCCAGGTCGATGGAATATAAGGTTTCTCAAATAATTCCCGGGATACTTACCAGAATAGATTTTTACCTTGGTTTTAAAGTGGAACGCAGGATACACAACATGTTTAAATACATCACCAATGAAATGGCAAAAAGGGGAGATATCGATCTGTTCAGCGGCTATCCTTCGCTTCGTAAGCATAATGTAATAACTGATTTCCGGTTTATCATCATCGACAGGCTTAATATATCCGATTTGGAATTTAAATTTTTCGAGCGACTCATCATTAACATATACTTGTTTTTCATCCGGCACAGCCTGTCCGATGCGAAAGCACTTGGCTTTGATGCCAGTTCAGTGTACATTGAACAAATGGCGCTTGGCTGGGAGGGGGGGGTTAACTTCAAGTTGATTGAAAGGATGTAGCGCCCACCAACCTGCATATCTTCTCCTAATTTTTACTACCTTTAACGAATTACAACCTATTTGTTTTCATTGGCTTGAAGTATGCATATTTTTTACTGTCCCCATATAGTCTCCAAAGACGCTTACCTCTCACCTGAGGAATCGGCACATTGTATACGCGTATTGCGACTTGTCAAGGGAGATAAAGTTCAGCTTATTGATGGCCAGGGTGGTATATACGATGCAACAATTACCTTACCCGATGCTAAGCAATGCAGACTTGAAATTTCAAGTATAATAAACCATCACAAAGGCCGGAAGTTTTCCCTGCATATTGCCATCGCCCCAACAAAAAATATCGACCGTTTTGAATGGTTCATTGAAAAGGCCGTAGAAATAGGCATTGATATGATCACTCCCCTGCTCTGCCAGCGATCGGAACGCAGAACTTTGAAAACCGACAGGCTTCACAAGCTGATTATATCTACCATGAAGCAGGCTATGGTGCCCTATCTGCCAATGCTTAATGAATTAACGGATTATCGAAAATTTATCGACAGCATCACCGGATCACCCTATAACCGTTTAATTGCTCATTGTGATGAGTCAGACAGGAAAAGGCTCCAGGATGTTCTCGCTCTCCATTCCAATGTTATCGTTCTCATCGGACCCGAAGGTGATTTTACACCCGGTGAAATTGACCAGGCTATTTCCCACAATTTCATTCCAGTTTCCCTGGGAACCAACCGGCTTCGAACTGAAACAGCAGGGATAGTGGCATGTAATACGGTTAATTTATTGAATGATATAATGATTTGATGATTTGATGATTTGTAATCTCTGATCTTCCATCTGCTATCTGCCATCTGCTATCTATCTCCCATCTGCCATCATTTCACCAAAATTCCGCCGGTTTTAATCCAACCAAAAAGTACCTTGATAAAAAAAGCCCGTCAATATTTAATAAATTAAACAACCTTTGCTTTCACATTAAGTATAATGTAAATGCTTTTGTTCTTATAAATAGTTTAAACCCATGAAAATACTTATTGCAGGCAATTTAGGCTATATTGGCCCGAGTGTAGTGAATCAGTTAAGAAAAACCTATCCTGATGCAGAACTTATTGGTTTTGATATCGGTTATTTTACCCATTGCTTATCAAATGCATCTTATATTCCTGAAATTAAGCTTGATATGCAAATTTATGGCGATATCCGAAAGTTACCTGCCAAATTATTACAGGGCGTTGATGTTGTGATTGACCTGGCCGCAATTTCAAATGATCCGATGAGTTTCAAGTATGAAGAAATTACACTCGATATAAATTACCGGGCAGCCGTCAAGTTAGCAAAACTCGCCAAGGACAGCGGGGTTAAATCATTTGTATATGCCTCATCCTGCAGTATGTATGGATTGGCTGATGATTCCGAGCGTAAAGAAGGAGATAAACTGAATCCGCTTACTGCTTATGCACGCTCCAAGGTAATGGCAGAAGAAGAACTTGAACCGCTTGCCGGAAATGGTTTTACAATTACCTGTCACCGGTTCGCCACTGCCTGCGGATGGACCAACAGACTAAGGCTCGACCTTGTACTAAATGATTTTGTTGCCGGAGCTCTTGTAAACAAAGAAATCTCAATTCTAAGTGACGGTACTCCCTGGCGCCCTATGATCAACACAAAAGATATGGCCCGCGCCATCGAATGGGGTGCATCCAGGAAACCCGAAAACGGTGGTAAATTCCTGGCCGTAAACACGGGAAGTAATCAATGGAACAACCGGATTCTTGCTCTGGCAGAAGCCATCGAATCTGTTATCCCCGGCGTGAAAATAACTGTAAATCCGGATGCCCCGCCAGACAAAAGGTCCTACAGGGCTAACTTTGATCTGTTCAGGAAACTGGCTCCTGAGAACCAGCCGCAGGAGGACCTGATAAGCACCGTAAAAGAAATTAAAGATAACCTGGTTGTCATGGGATTTAATGATCCGAATTATCGCGAATCGATGTTTATCCGGTTAAAAGTACTGGATTACCTGCAAAAAAATGGCATGCTGAACAGCAACCTCGAGTGGATATACAATAAATAAATCAATATGATATTTACCGAAACCAAATTGAAAGGGGCCTACATCATCGAAATAAAAAAAATCGGTGATGAGCGGGGCTTCTTTGGCCGGTCATGGTGCAAAAAGGAGATGGAGGAACATGGATTAAACGGGTCAATTGCCCAGATCAATACATCGCTCAGCAAATTCAAAGGTACCCTCAGGGGGTTGCATTTTCAAATTGCTCCTTATCAGGAATGTAAAATGATCCGATGCACCCGGGGTGCGATTTTTGATATGATAGTTGACCTGCGCCCCGATTCACCCACCTTTCTGCAATGGTTTGGAGAAGAGCTGAACATGGACAACCATAAGACATTATATTCCCCCGAGGGATTTGCACAGGGCTTCATTACCCTCACCGCTGACGCCGAGATCACTTATTTCACTACTGAGTTTTACGCTCCCGGAATGGATCGCGGTGTGCGCTGGAACGACCCGCAAATTGGCATCAAACTGCCCCTGGAGCCAGTTGTTATATCTGACAAGGATCAGACCTGGCCGGATTTTTCAATTGACATACTTAAATAGATTATATAATGCTACACAATATTTGCCCGAATTGCGGCGGTAATAAAATCGAAGGTTTTTTTGAAATTAAAAATGCGCCCATATTCAGTCTTGTTACAGTTAAGTCCCAGGAAGAAGCACTGAATGTTCCCAGGAAAGACATTGAACTGGGCTTCTGTCATTCCTGCGGCTTTATCTTTAACAGGCTGTTCGATACCAGCATTGATTATTTTACTTTGGGTTATGAGGATCAGCAGGGATTTTCCACCACATTCATGAATTATCTCAGGAAAATTTCTGAAAACCTGATCCAAAAATATGACCTTAATGGCAAAACCCTACTGGAAATTGGATGCGGCAAAGGAGATTTCATCAACCTCCTCACTGAACTCAATGGGGGTAAGGGAATTGGCATTGATCCTGCTTACCAGGAAGGCCGCCAGACCAATCCTAATCTCACGTTTCACAAGGAATTTTATAAAATGGACCACGGAAAGCTGCCGGCCGATTTCATATGCTGCCGTCACACCCTTGAACATATTCACGGGACGAAGTCGTTCCTTCAGCTGATCAGAGATTCCCTGGGCAACAGGACCGACAAGGTAATTTTCTTTGAAATCCCACAAATAACAAGAATACTGGATGTTCAGGCCTTCTGGGATATATACTACGAACATTGTTCCTATTTCAGTGCCGGCTCACTGGCCCGTTTATTCAGAAGTACCGGATATGAAATTCTCGATCTTCACCTCGATTATAATGACCAGTACCTGCTGATCGAAGCAAGACCTGCAACTTCACCGTCAGGTAAGACCTTCTCCATTGAAGAGAGTATTGAAGAGCAAAAGAAACGTGTGGAGTTTTTCAAGGTGAAAATCAGGGAACAGCTCACCGACTGGAGAATAAAGCTGTCCGATTTGAAAGACAAGGGCAAAAGGACGGTGGTTTGGGGTGGCGGATCAAAATCCGTTGGTTTCCTTACCAATTTTGCCGATATAGGAGTAATTGAATATGTGGTGGATATCAATCCGCATATGGAAAATAATTATATTCCAGGTATTGGCAAGAAATATGTTCAGCCAAAATTCCTGAAAGATTACAAACCAGAGGCTGTAATTATCATGAATGGCATTTACCAGGAATTTTGGC
>Ga0315284_10017553_pt1 | contig 10154 bp, 20 predicted proteins | sample YL17G09_16_MG_FD_203696 | JGI IMG/M metagenome (GOLD analysis project Ga0315284, IMG submission 203696) | Sediment microbial communities from Yellowstone Lake, YNP, Wyoming, USA - YL17G09_16 | ecosystem: Environmental > Aquatic > Freshwater > Lake > Sediment | place: USA: Wyoming | collected...
CTCGGGAGTTAGTTTGTTGTTGTAAGCAAGCCGATACCAAACATCCTCATCAAACATACCAGCATGCTCAGAAATATATTCTGGAGTGTATTTGTCTGTTTGCGATGTTTTATCTCTTAAAGATATTCGTTTCATCATCTATCACCCTTCGGACTTTTTTCTTTCTACTAAGCTGAGAATGTCTGTATACAAATTTTCCCAAATCAAGCCCTGAACATTTCGGAGCTCTTGTGGATTAACTATCTCATCAAATTCATTGTCTGGATTCTTTTTTCCAGCGTGAAAATTTAAAAATTCAACTGACTCAATTTCATACTTACCATATTTTTTACTACCAACCCATTTAGGCCAGCAAAAAAAATCGGTTTTGAATGAATACTCTCCATTTTTGTCTGAAACTTCCCCTTCAAAATTTTCAACAAGAGTTCTGCCGATTGGATTGGGCTTGCGTTTTAGAGGCCTGCTTGGGGGTGTTGGAATTTCTGCGGCTCTTTTTGTAATTTCTTTTCTATAGTTTTTCATTTTTTCTCCTAGTCTTTATCCAGAACCACTAAGGCTGGAATTGATTTTATTTTCAAATAATGCAAAGCTACAACTCTATGTGCGCCTTCTAAAACATACGGACCTTCTTTATCTATCACAACAATAATAGGACTTATTTGTTTGGAATGTTTGATTTGTTCGGCCAATTCTTTACTTCTTCTAAAATCATCTGCCGCATAAAAATACGACCTAGGGTCTGAAATCAAATCAGCTAAAGGAACTTCTCTAATAGATTTCAAAACTCCATAATCTGTCAAAGAGGCGCTGATAGAGCTTGTATTTGGGACGTCCTCTAAAACAGCCAATCCGTCAACAGAACTACTAGCTAAAGGATATTCTCTACTCGATATTCGTTTCATTTTTGGGGGCCTCTTTCACTTTCAAATGCTTAATACCTTTATTTGGCTTAACCTTGTTGTGATTCATTCCTTCCCAATTTTTATCTAGCTGCGTTCGCGGTTCTTGAGATTCTGGCTTATTTTCCGCATCATTTGATAACTTATCTCTCAGGCTAATACGTTTCATTTGATAATTCTTCCTTTGACGTGGCATTACTATATTAGTTTATTATAAGATTTTTAGACCGACTTGCCTAATTTATTTATCATAGTTTTCCATCCAGATACACTCTTCAATTGGTTCAAAAACTGAATTAACACTGGAGAAAATAGAGCCAGCGATTTTGCTACTAACTCGTATAGACGGCTTTTCTCTCAAAGAAACATTGAGGGAATGATACAACTTGGCTAATTCGAAATTTGATTTTTTATTTATCATACTTGTCGGCCAAATATATTCTAGGTCCGAAGGAACGTCTGGCCATAACTCACCATAATACTCTTGCTTTTTTCTAATAAGATTTGATTTATGACTCCTGTGAAAATTTTTATTTCCAAACCAATATGGTAGTATATAATTCTGTTGCAAATCTTTCACAATATCCTTAACTTTGTCCTTGCAAGTATCTTTATAACCTCTGCTTGTCCATTCATCGCACATGGCAAAAATATATTCCGACAGGGCTAACTCATAACCTTGCCACATTTTTACAGCAGGATGATTACGCCAGCCATTGCCAACCTGCTTTCCGCAAAGAATTTTTATAATCTGCGTTCCTTCAATTCTTTGCTTGCCAAGCCTTTGTCTATCGAGAACTTTTGCGGATTCATTAAAATCAGCATATGGAAGAAACGTCTGCATTCGAACTCCCTAGTTAGTTTGTCATATCTCAAAGGAAAAAGAGCTATATATAGAATTCATTTTAGGGACTGCCATTATTTTTATCCCATCATCCACACAAGTCTCGATTTTGAAATCCACTATCTCAACCTCTTCCCCATCTTCTTCAAAATATCTAACATCAGTGAATCCAAACGGTCCGGGATTTAGGATGGCCTTCAATTTCCCGGATGCATGAAATAGATAGACATTTTTCATACTAATATGTCAAGAATTTCTGTTTGCATTTTTTCAAATATGTCTGTCAAGCCAGCTTTAGATATCTCTTCCACGGTGTACTCGACCACAATCATGTCGCCTTCGTCCGGACAATGCGCAACTCCATACACCACTCCGCTTTCAAGATAGTCTTTAATCATTTGAAATTGATGTAGAGTCCGTCCTTTGCCATTGAATTCATTGAAGTATTCAACGTACAAAACGACATTATCTTCAATGGTAATGAGATGGGCAATCGGACCACTATCATAAAATAGAGGTATTTTTTTAGTCATCTAGCCCTTAATATTTCAGATACATAAGAACATGTATCTCTATGGAATCATCAGCAAAAAAGAATTGACGCATGTTCCTGCCTATGTTTTCATATACTTCCCCAATGCAAAGCGGAAAAACAGTGTCCTCCGTAGCTCTAGCAGGATGTATGCGGCAGATTAACTGATACGATTTGAAGCCAAGTTTATTTTTTGTTTCAGTTCGCAGGTATGGTTCGTAAAGCTGTGACAACACCATGTCTGGAGTCAAAAAGGTGTTAATGGTATTATAATGATATTGGGAAGCGTTGAAAACCGGATATAGCACCGCATCGTTCCATATTAACTGCATGAGATTCCCTGCTGTTCGCGGTGCTGTTCGCGGGACTCTCAAAACTTCCCCCCATCCAGAAGTTAGTGCGAAGCACATCTCCTCATACTCCTGTGAAGAAAGCTCCCTACCGTGTCGCTCCTTGAATCGTAGACGGGCGTGCATGGCAACTTGGCCTCTTGTTTTAGACATTACGACCCCTCTTAATTTCAAACGAGGCTGTCTTTCTTGGATTTTTCTTCGCTTTCGCTTCTCTCTTTCCTCTTTCCTTATCCAACACACGCTTTTTGGCGACTCTCAGCACCATCGCCGGAACATATGCCTCCGGGTCTGTCGTGTCATCATCCCATCGCAAAATAAAGCAACTGTCCTCGCTATTTGTTTCAATGGATAACTGAAAAATAGCTTCGAAATTATCTTTATAAACCTGTGGGATTTTTGAGTTGGCTATTTTTTCCATAGAATGCGGGTCTAGGAATGGCTTTGTGGGCTTCATTTTTTCTCCAAGAGTTTGTTTTCAGAAATCTCAGCAGCGACCATTCTCCTACCTTCAACAATTTGGTCTGCTCTAATCCTAGAAACAGCATCATTAGACTGGAGCACATTAATTGTGGATTGTTTTTGACGATTTCTTCCGTGTCTTTTTTTTCTACTCATCTACAAGTCGGAGCAATAGTCCAACCACCACGCCAATTGCATTCATATTCGTTCTCATCGTTTGCCCTTCTTGCTCTCACAGGCTTTGGCCTCGGATTTATACCACTCATGGAATTGAATTATAAGGCCTGACAAAAGAGCGCCTGCAAAAAACAGCAAAAAACAAAACAGGATAAGATACCCGATTATTTGCATACGCGCTTCGCCGTAGTAGATTGTCCCGTTGTATCTTTGGCAACACTCCATAGCGTATCTCTCAAACGCTCCAGCAAAAAACCAATCCCAAGTCTGTTTGATGACAGCTAGGATGATATAGAACTCTAGCAGAAGCATTCCTGTCTTTCGTGCCATTGATTTTAGGGCGCAGTGATTCATGAATTCTCCTAGTTAATTGTTGAAGGTTTTAATTTTAGACCAGACAAAGTCTAAAATAAATAAAGTCAGTCCGATTGGATATATAATAATTGAATATAAACTAGCAACGATTGCCAGAATATTAAAGGCCAAGTTAACCATCTGTTCTTACCTCCCCAAGAAAGACAGGGCGTTTTCTTTTGAAATTATCCGCCGCATTTCTTGTGCGTGTCTGCCAGTACTTGTCCGGTTTTCACCCGTTTTACGTGAAAAGCTAGCAATAGTATGTCCCTCTAAAAGACCTCTGAGAAGTTTTACGTGCTTTTTATTTTTTCTAAGAACCTTCTCTACATGTTTCTTTGTTTCATAATAAATAAGCAAGTCTTCTGCCTGCGTTTGTTTAGAATGTCTGTAATCTAATTTAGGGTCATATTGGAGATGCGAGAAGTAGCGGTTAGTTTGTCTTTTTCTAATCAGGTCAATACAGACCCTTTTACAAATAGTTCCAATCCAGCCCTTGTAAGAAGCTCCCTTGGATTCATCAAAAGAGTCAATATACTTAAAGACTTTAATCCATGTCTCTTGGACAGCATCTTCGGCATCAGCTGTATTCTTTAAAATAGAGCCAGCATATCGTTTTAGATAACTATTGTGCTCATTGAAGTTCTCACTCATTTTTATTTCAATGTCATCCACATATCTCCTTGAAAAAATGTTTAAAATCTCTTACAAGTGCACTTCGTTTAGGATAAATTTCAAACACATTAGAATTTACAGTCGTCATTTTAAGAGACGTTGCCGATTCAACAGTCTTAACCATTTTATTCATAGGAACGCCTTCAAAGCAAACCTCATCAGAAGTCAAATCTCTGGGAACTATCTCTACCTGCGCTCCTATTTTGGGGGCAGAATGAGTCTTCGTCCACTTAAAGACCCACTTATGTTTAGCTTTATACTTTTTCACAATTTTGTCCAAGGTGAGTTTTTAAGACACAAGACTGAATGCACACTTTTACCAAGTCCACTCAACGTATCAGCTAAATATGTTATACTGTTCTGTCTGACTTCTAAAAATAAACACGCTAGCCAGCCTTGCTACTTCAGGGCCCGCTGATTCTCTCGCGACGCGCAATATACTTTCTTTTTTCAAATTAATATAACCGAGCCGTGTTGAACCCAATTCGTTTTTCCTCCGTACAAGTTCGTTTTTTATTTCGTTTTGCATACAGTCCTCCTATGATTCAGTGACATTCTAACCCATTTATTCCAATATGTCAACAAAAAAAGAAACCGTCACTCATCATGGCGGTTTCTTGTTTCATAATGCGAAACGACGATTTATCTTTCTCTATTCGATATCTTAATAATCCATTTGCTACTTGCATTTTCCAGCTTCAGAGCCCACGGAATCTCTTCGTTATCAGTAAATCCATACTGTCTAGGTATTTCATCATAAATCTTCTTGGCAATTATGGGATTTAAATTAGCCAAGTTCTCCATCTGGTCGGCCTTCATTATATACACATTCTTTCCTTTAAAATTCTTCAAAAAAGCGTTTAATAAAATTCGAACATAGTTCTTGGTCAGTTTATTGATTTCTTCCGTTATTTGTTTTAATCCATTTTCTCCGCCGTAAGCCTCTCTCCACTCATCGATTCTTCTCTTAGCTACTTCAAATTGTGCCGCATTTTCACTTCTCATCCCTGCAAATATTTTTGGAATAAATCTAGCCATGTCACTTTGAATTTCTTCTATTAAAACATTGCCCACGTCACCTTGAGGGTCAGTAGAAATAACTTTATACAGAATAAATCCATATTCGTCGGGATTCATAAACCCTATCTTATGAGTGCGCATTTCTTTTTCTAGAAATCTTTTTGTATTTTCAGAAAGACCATCTACGTTTTTCAATCCAAGCGTAAACGTTCCTCTTACATGCTGCGAAACGTCTTCATGAGATTGGATTTCGGAATCATCATACTCGCCAAAATGCTGATAGAATTCTGTTTTTTCTAAAGAAGATTCGAGCGAGTAGATATCTTCTATGGTAAGCGGTTTGCCATTTTTTTTCTGCAACAATTGTTTAATGAATGGATTCTCTCTAACTCCCAAGTCTTGTAGTTCTTTATTTGTAAGTTGTTGAATTTTATTCTTTTCCATGTATTTTTCAATTTTTCTTATTAACAAGTAGTCGTGTTCGGAAACAAACGTGCTAATGGATTCTGGATTTTTTGATACGGCGGTCAGATACTGTTCTTTTGAGGCTCTTCCCAGTCGATAAAGCAAGGTCCAGACGTTTTTACTAAACTTCTTCGAGCACGTTTGCACAACTTCTTCATCAAACAGCTCCGGCTTTGAAATTAGAAAATCGAATACGGCCTTTGGAAAAACATCCCAACATTCTAAAACCATGCGCTTATTAAACACAAAGGTGAAGTCTCTTGCTAAGTCATGCCAAGTATACTCACTTATATTGTCCTTGTATTCTTCAAGTGAATCAACGGCATCATGTCCAGCTACAAGCATGGCGGCCCAGAAAGCCGAATCAAAAGATTTGCTATATTTTTGAAGTATTTCTTTGCTAATTAAACTTGGACTGTAGGTCGCCACCATCAGCCAATCTTCTTTAGTGAATCTATCTGACCATTTTTTAATTAGTTCAGGTCTGCGCGAAGCTAGAATACCTAGGGTTGACTTATCCATAGGACTAGTGCCGCCATAAGAACGGTCTTCTGCTCTTATGGAAAGTCTATCAAGCAATTCATCCGTGAAAATTTTTGGATTATTCATCGCAAGAGTTCTTAGGAACGGTCTGAGTGGCGAATTATCATAATCGGTTCTGGAGATTAGATATTCAACTAATTCCGTGTCGAAGATTTTCCAATTTCCAGCGGCGAGATTGGTTAAACTTTCAGAACTCATTCCTTTTCTGGAATTTGCGTATTTTTTCACCAACTCCTTTGTAAACAGTTCGGGTCTACCATTTGTTAAAGACTCCCAAGCGCCTCCACCCACCAAAGATGAAAACAAGTGGCCATATTTATTTATAATTTCCACTGTGAAGTATTCTGGAAATTTATAAGCAACGGCCGCCCAGATGGAATTTTTAAAACTATCTAGATAGGGCGTAGCTAGGTCTGGTCTGAATTCTAATAAAGCCGCCCAGTTATTTGGCGATATTTCATTCTCATGAACTTCTACAAATTCGGCATCAAAAATATCTGGATGTAATTTAATTTCTTGAGCAATCCTGTATGGGGATGGAAATTCTTTATAAAATTCTTTATCGCCTATTATACTTAACCAGAACCTTTTTCCGGTCTCTTTATCGACATAGAAACTCCCCGGCTTAGTAATGACAATTCCTTCATCACTCTCCGTATATTCTCCCTGACCTCTCGGCTCTTCTCTTTTAGATATTCTAAGCATAACCATCCCAATATTTATTTAATAATTTTGCAATTTAGGCATTCACACTAATAGATTTTTATAAAAATTTGTTAAATTAATGCTAGATTTTGATTCGCTGGTAGTCACTTATGCTTATTTCCGTATGAATATCAGGTCCAGAGCCGCCATCCTTTTCAAGCATAGCAATCCTGCGACCGTCTTTATTGACAACCCACAAAACAGGTTCAATGGCTTCTAATTGAATCATGTTTAAATCGCCACTTTCAAGGCCTTTTTTTATTTTTGCAGATGTCAACTTAGTGCTGGTTACAAAATAAACATCCTCTTGCTCGATTGTTTTTTTAATTGTTAGGTACATTTTCAACCTCTAAGAGTTTGATGGCTTCCTTTGCATGTTCCATCGTTAATCCGGTTTCTTTCCCGGTCTTATCCCAATCACGAAAACACGTCTTAACCAATTTTGAAATAAGGTGAGCCATATCCCCGTCATCATCAAGAATAACGAATGATTCAATGTCTTCGTGGTCATGTCTACTTAACCAGCATTGAATCTCTATCCCACGGTCAACGGAAAACGCCTCACGGTCTCTTAAAATTGGTGTTTTGTCTATTAGCTCCCCGGTCACACCTTCTGCAATAAGATGTTTTTTAAGAACTTCGAAATTATGACTTCCGCGCCAAGTAGACGACATGACGAGCTTAGCCCCAGTAGTGTCTGTTATGTGGTTTAGAGCATCAACGCAACTACGATGAAAATGATGAAGATGTTCGCCATCAATGAGAGCCATGTCTTTAAAACAGGCAGGGTCGTCACCAACCACAAGCACTCCATCAATATCGAGAAAAATTATTCGCATCAGCTCCTCATGAAAATATCTATAAAATATTCTAACATAATGCAGAACTGATGTCAACGAAAATCTAAGACTAATCCAAAGACGGCGGAGCGAACATTTCAATCTGTCTAGGGTCTTTTACAGGCCGTTTAACTAAATCCACTATCATAGAGATTATTCGAGTAACGGTTTCCGTATTAATTTCCAAGTTAACAACGCTCCCACTATAAACATCGGCAATTGAGCCAAACATCTTATCGCCCCTAGATATTTCAACGATAATCCAATCCCTATTACCTTCATCAATCTCTCCGGGCCATGTTGCAATTCTTTTAGATATTGGTCCACTGTAAGCTGATGCGATTGGAGTCTTCGGTAGTTTTGGTTTATAAAGAGAAGCCTTAGACAGAACGTCTTCTAGAATTAAAGAAAGCTTATCCGCATCCTGCAAGGTTCTGTCTGAATTCATTGAAACAACTATGCTTTTTTCAGGCTCCCCGGCGAATTTAATGCCAAGTTTCCATTTTTTAGAATCTCTATAGAATCTTATTGAAACAATATCTTCCGGCATAAGCCCTCCTACTCTATTTGTTTTTTATAAGATTTTTTGGCTGTCTTGTCCAACGAAACGCATTGGACTTGGCTAGATAAAACATTGTAGTGGTCCACATTTCGCAAATTTTAAGGTCGCCGTTGTACAAAGCCCATTTATATTCGCGAATCTTGCTGTTCATATCCCAACGAAGCTTTGCCGAATGCATTCTCTCTGAAAAAGCCGTTCCCCGCCAAGCTACATGAGGAAAGAACAAATGCAGAAAGGTATCCCAAATCCAAACGAATTGAAAAGGTCTATTTTTAGAAACAATCTCTTCTTTAATAGATAGCTTTCCAGATTTAACAGAATTTCCGGGGAGGATTTCACTGAAAGACTCGCTCCATTGCCGCAAAACAGATTCGAAGTTTTTTGTAGGAACTTCAAACAATCCAGACCGACCAACTATTTTAATCATAGTTAGACCACCTTTTTCTGGCCAAATATATAAACCTTCTGGATTGGATAAACAACGAATATAAGACATAGCGCCCTCCTTTGAATTAGTTATAATGCATTCTCGCACAAAAAACCTGATTTGTCAAGAAAGAAAAAAACAAACCAACAAATCTTATTGCAAATTTGTAAAGTTAATATTCCAGTAAGAATCTTGTCGTTGCCGCATTATAGAATTTTATTACGCGCCCATCGACTTTGTGCTTTACACTGCCATAGCTACCATGCGTGTGTCCAAATAAATGCAACTTGAGCCTTGTGAAATATGGAGTCTGACCATTGGTTTTAGCAAAAATAGCTTGAGCCAATTCTGTGCTACCAATGCGTTCTGTGCCATAAGAAATGTCTAGGATGCCGTGGGGAGGAGAATGGCTGATAAGTATTTCTGTCTCAGGGTCAAGCTCTTTTATACGATTACTGAAACCAAGTTCTGTGATTTCTTGATACCACTCGCCGTCCAAACGATTAACACCAACAAGCATGCCTATTTTAATGCCACGGAAAATGATATTTTTTGTTCGCAAGCTTTCTGAATTGGGGAAGAATTTGTCAAGAGAACACCAGTCGTGGTTTCCATTAACAGCTAAAACATTATTTAAATCAATTTTACACTTGGTTAGATGTGGAATCAGCTTTGTTTCAATCCAGCTGTTTTGTGCAATAGCTTCTTTCTCTCCATCAATCTTGCGAAAGTTCCAAGGGGCATTCCAAGCGGTCGGTTGAAAAAAAACACCACGCTTTAGGCCGGGAGTAAAATTTTCTAGATAGTTATTGCATACGTCTCCGGATATTACGACAACAACATCCGTTCCAAAGTACTTTTTAGGTATCTCTGGCAACTTTCCATGCAGGTCAGAATAGTGAATTAAACTGGTCATAGTCGTAGGTCTGTCCTTATAATTCTAACAAGGTGGTCATATAGAATTGATTCAAGCGCATTTGCCAAAGGAGCTAATTCCGAAGAAGATAAATGTTGCAACAAAAGCAAAGTGTTGTGCGTGATTATATCAGGATACTCTGGAGAAATCTTTTCAACAACTATCTTCCCGAGCTTATTCATTAGCCGCCAAGCTCCTCTTTGATAATTCTCTCCATAGGAAGAATAGGAATGCCATAATATATATCTAAAATTATAAGCGTATCAACTTCCCAGATAACGGAATTATTAACAAGCCGGTTGATTGTTTTATTATTGGCCGTCTTGAATTCGCGCAGTAGTCCGCCTCTTAATTCATTCATAACTATTTATTATCGACGAGCAT
>Ga0315284_10017554_pt1 | contig 10154 bp, 9 predicted proteins | sample YL17G09_16_MG_FD_203696 | JGI IMG/M metagenome (GOLD analysis project Ga0315284, IMG submission 203696) | Sediment microbial communities from Yellowstone Lake, YNP, Wyoming, USA - YL17G09_16 | ecosystem: Environmental > Aquatic > Freshwater > Lake > Sediment | place: USA: Wyoming | collected...
TACGATTATACCACTAATAATAAAGAAGAAAAATATAAAAATCCTTCTAATAAAGTATTATTTTATTTGTCTTTTAACCTTACTTGTGCCTTACTATCTGGCTTGCAGTACGTGCGTTATAAGCTCGAGGTTGCTGTGGCTGGAGCCTTGATTTTTCAAGATTAACTCTTTGGCGCGCTGGCTCAACTTTGATCTTTGGGAAGGACTGGATAACAGGTCTGTGATTGCCTTTTTTAACTCCTGCGGATCACGCACTAATATGGCTGCCTGGCTATTTAAGAAAAGTTCTGCGATATCCCGGAAATTAAACATATGGGGGCCGAATAAAACAGGTTTTGCGAATGCCGCTGGTTCTAAAATATTGTGCCCGCCAATTTTGACTAAGCTACCACCAATAAAGACAATACTGGCAATAGCATAAAAATTATTCAGTTCGCCAATACTATCTAAAATAAATACCGGCTTGGCAATACAGTTACAAGGCGCAAGCGGAAGCTGCGAAACTAAAACCGCACGAAATCCTACGGCAGAAACTATCTTCTCTATATCCTTAGCCCTCTGTGGATGCCGGGGAGCAAGAAAAAGTTTCAAATCAGGATAGTTCACGCATAATTCTTGATATGTATCTAAAATTATTTTTTCTTCTTGCGGGTGCGTACTGCCCGCCACAAAAAGTTCTTCCTGCGGCAGAAGTCCCAGCTTAGTTTTATAGGAACTATAATCTTTTTGGACATCTATCGCAATATCGAACTTCATATTTCCGGTCACCTTAATTTTATCCGCTGCCAGGCCTAAACTACGTAGCCTCTGGGCATCGCGCTCTGACTGGAGGCAAAAAAGGCTGACTTTATTTAAGATAGGCTTGGCTAAAAATTTTATCAGCCGGTAACCTCTCAAGGATGCATCGGAAATCCTGCCGTTAACAACTATTATCGGGATTTTCTTTTTATGTAAATAAGAAATAAGGTTAGGCCAGATTTCGGTTTCGGCTAAAATGAATACGGCAGGATTAATTTTATCTATGACGCACCTGACAAAGAAACTAAAGTCTAAAGGCAGGTAAGTAACAAAATCCCCTGCTTTAGCTATTGTATTGGCGATTTTGTTTCCGGTAGCGGTGACGGTAGAAATAACTAATCTTTTGTCAGGATATGCCCTTCTTAATTCCTCAATAAGCGCCTTTACTGCCTGCGCTTCTCCCACGCTGACGGCGTGAATCCAGATCGGGCTGGCGAAATTCAAATCTTTAGCTAAAACTCCCAGGCGCGCCCAAAATCCGCGGTGAAACTTCCTGCGCAATAAATATATTGGCAGATATACGATGCTGATGGCTAAGAATATTAAGTCGTAAATGATGAACATGCCTATTTAGGCGCGGGGATGCGCCTTGTCATAGACGCTCTTTAACCTGTCGGTGGTCAAATGCGTATAAATCTGGGTAGTGGAAAGGTTAGCATGCCCCAGGAGTTCCTGCACACTCCTTAAATCCGCTCCACGATTCAAAAGATGGGTGGCAAAAGAGTGCCTTAAGGTGTGGGGGGATACCCCCTTTCTTATACTGGCTAAGCGGATATATTTATCCACGATGCCCCGTACTCCGCGGTCGGTGATACGCTTCCCGTTTTTATTTAAGAATACCGCCGGGGATTGTTTTTTTCTTTTATCCAGGTAATTTCTGATTACCGTAAGCGCTGCCTCGCCTATCGGGACAATGCGCTCTTTCTTACCTTTGCCTAAAACCTTGACTATCCCGCCGATAAAATCTACGTCATCAACGCTTAAACTGACTAATTCCGAAATACGAATACCGGTGGAGTAAAATGTCTCTAAAATCGCCCGGTCGCGCAAGCTGCGCTCATCTACTTTCTTATTGGTAAAGGTAACGTTGATTAAACGCGTGACTTCTTCTTCGGTAAGAAACTGCGGCAGGTGCTTATCGGGCTTAGGGCTGGAAAGGATAAAAATGGGGTTAGTTTTAAGGTAACCTTCGCGGGTAAGAAACCTAAAAAATGACCTTAAAGTAGAAAGATGGCGTAAGACGGTCCTGGTGCCTAAGGTTTTTTCTTTTAAAACCGCCAGATACTTTCTTAAGAGCAGGTAATCTATTTTTTCAAGCGGTATTTCGCCTAAGAACTTATTGAAGCCGCTTAAATCGAGCCGGTAATTAAGAATGGTATGTTTTGAATAATTCTTTTCTATTTCCAGATAGCGGATGAACTTCTCCATAAAACGGTCGATCATTTAGCTTTTTCCTCTGGAAGCGTACGCGAGGTAAATCTGCATTTGGGAAAATTTGAACAACCGTAGAAGAATCCGCGCTTTGAGCGCCGCTCAATCAATTCTCCACCGCATTCTGGTTCAGAGCACTTGACACCCGAAGTAATGGATTTAGAGAAGACGCATTTCGGGTAATCTGAGCAGCTCAAGAATTTACCCCGGCGGCCCCACTTAATCACCATCGGCTTAGCGCACTTCTCGCAGATATCTTCAGTGTACACCACTTCTTTTTTGATATTTGCCTGTGCAAAATCAAGGCCGAGCTTGAAAGGCTGGTAAAAATCTTCCAATACCTTGATCTTATCAATTTTACCTTCGGCAATCTCATCTAGCTCTTCTTCCATCAGGGCAGTGAATTTTTCATCCATAATTTTAGGAAAATATTCCACTAGCATTTCAGAAACTTTAAACCCCAGTTCAGTGGGATGAAAATAGCCTTTGATCCGGCGGATATAATCGCGCTGGATAAGGGTATAAATTATGGGTGCGTATGTCGAAGGCCTGCCGATGCCATCTTCTTCTAATGCTTTGACTAAAGAACTATCGGAGAATCTTGCCGGCGGCTTGGTAAAATGCTGCGACGGGATTAATTTAATCAATTCCAGAATATCCCCTTTATCTAGGGAGGGGATAATATTCTTTTCTTTGTCCTCTTCATTATCTTTGCTATATACCTTGGTGAAACCGGCAAAAAGCATCTTGCTTCCGGAAGCGGTGAATAAATAATTCCCGGAATTGATACTTACCGTAGTCACGGCAAAAAGCGCCGGATTCATCTGGCTGGCGATAAAACGGTTATAAATCAAAGAGTACAGTTTATACTGGTCTTCGCTTAAAAAACTTATAAGGCTTTCCGGAGAGTGATCCACTAAAGAAGGCCGGATAGCTTCGTGCGCTTCCTGAGCAAACTTCTTCGCCTTATAGACATTGGGTACTTTAGGCAGATAATCCTTGCCGAATTCTTTGGAAATGAAATTCCTGACCTCTTTTAAGGCTATGGCAGAAACATTGGTAGAATCCGTACGCATATAGGTGATTAAACCCGTGGGGCCTTCCGTACCGATATCAACGCCTTCATATAACTCCTGCGCTATCATCATTGTCTTTCTGCCGTTAAAGCCTAATTTGTTAAAAGCCTCCTGCTGCAGAGTACTGGTGATAAATGGCGGGTCAGGATTTCGCCTCTTCTCGGTATTCTTGATATCGGAAACGACGAAAGGCTTTTTGTCAATATCGGCAACTATCCTATCTGCTTCTGTCTTATTTTTAATCTCTGCCTTTTTATCGGAAACTTTATTCAACTTTGCGATGAATTGGCTTGGAGCTTTTTGTAATTCCGCTTCGATATCCCAGTATTCCTGAGCTTTGAAACTTTTAATCTGCTTTTCTCTGTCAATGACCAGCTTCAACGCCACGGACTGCACCCGCCCGGCGCTTAATCCGCGGGCGATCTTCTTCCACAATAAAGGACTCAGGAAATAACCCACGATCCTATCTAATATCCTGCGGCCTGCCTGCGCCTCGATTAACTTCTGATCAAAATCGCGCGGATTTTTAAAAGCCTCGCTTATTGCCGCCGGAGTAATCTCATGAAAAATAACCCGCCTGACCTTTTTGCCTTTAAACAACCTCTCCTTAAGCTGCCAGCCGATAGCCTCTCCCTCCCGGTCGGGGTCAGTAGCCACATAAATGCTCTCTGCTTCCTTAGATTCTTTCTTCAGCGCGGATACTACTTTTTGCCGGCCGGCAATCACCACATATTCCGGCTTGAAACCCGCTTCTATATCGACGCCCAGCTTCGTTTTGGGCAGATCAATCAGGTGTCCCATGGAAGAAACCACCGTAAACTTATCGCCGAGTATCTTGCCTATAGTTTTGGCTTTAGTGGGCGACTCCACAATAACTAAATTTTTTTTGCTCATTTTAATTCCTGATAAATTGTTTTCCGGGAAGCTGCCGGATTAATTTCTTCATCTCTAATGCTAAAAGCATACTGGAAATACTGGTAATGTCAAGGTGTGTCTTTTCTATGATCTCATCTAAATCTAGCGGGCCGGAGGCTATCGCCTCATATAAAATTGCTTCCTGATTGGCTAACCCGGAGCTAAACGCCTCCGGAGCTGACTTTTTCTGCACGCATCCCTGCGCCTTAAAGTTAAATTCCTCTATAATATCATCCGCGCAGGAAACTAACTTTGCCCCTTGTTTGATTAATTCATTAGGCCCGAAAGAAGTGCCGGAATCTACCTTGCCCGGAAGCGCAAAAACTTCCCGGCCTTGTTCCAAGGCAAAATCCGCGGTGATTAAAGCGCCGCTGTTTTTAGCTGCCTCTACGACTAGAGTGCCTAAACTTAATCCGCTGATAACGCGGTTACGCCGTGGGAAATTTTGCCTTAAGGGTTGAGCGTCCAGCGGAAACTCAGAAATTACCGCGCCATTATTGACGATCTCTTCTGCTAATTTTTTATTTTCCTCAGGATAGATATGTTTAAAACCGCTGCCCATTACGGCAATGGTGCGGCCTCCCTGCTTGAGCGCGCCTTTATGGGCATAGGTATCTATGCCGCGGGCCATGCCGGAAACGATAGTAAAACCCCAAGCAGATAATCCTTGAGCAAATCTTTCGGCTGATGATAAACCATAATAAGAGGCGTGCCGCGAGCCTACAATAGCAATACTAAGATTATCTTCTTCCCGAAGCTTACCTTTTACATAAAGCACGATGGGCGGATCAAAGATATTTTTTAGATTAAGAGGGTAATCGGCATCATCCTGGGAGATAATCCTGATGTCCAGTTTTTTGGCTGCCTCAAATTCCTTATCGATATTTTTCTGGCCTATAGACTTTATACCGCTGGAGATATTTTTTCCGATGCCATAGACTTTAGATAATCTTTCCAGCGGAGCGTTTAAAATATTTTCCGGCGTGCCGAAATATTCCAGGAGCTTATTCAATCGGATGCTGCCGATATCAAAAGTCAGATTCAGGCCCACTAGAGCCTCAAGGCGCGTCACTTTTTCTTAATGATTATTTTATTAATTTTATCTACTGCTTCCTTTACGGAAATTCTAGAAGTATCTATTGTTTTGTCTGCCAAGGCGTAATAAGGGGCGCGCAATTTTAATAACAACTCTATCTGTTTTTTAGGATGGGGCGCGTTTAATAGCGGGCGATGTCCGAATTTAAAAGTTCTTTTCCAGATTATGTCGGGCCCGGCGGCAAGGCAAATCATCTTTCCGCTTGCTTTCATAGTTTTAACATTATCCGGATCAATCACAATCCCCCCGCCGCAAGCCACCACAAAATTTTTCTCTTTAGCTACCTCTTTTAAAACGCGCCTTTCTATTTTACGAAAATACGGCTCTCCCTTTTGGGCAAATATTTCGGCGATGAGGCGCTTCTCTTTAAGCTCGATTAAATCATCTAAGTCTAGGAAGCGCCATTTCTTCTTTTGAGCCAGCTCTTTGCCGACTGCGGTCTTGCCCGTGCCCATGAATCCCACTAAATAAATATTATTCATTTCTCTAATTTAGGGACGGTTCTCAACCCAAAGCAGAAGTGTCCCTTTTTAAGGGACACTTCTCGGTTCTGGCGAGAACCGTCCCTGCTGTGGTTACTCTTCGTAGGCGGCTAAGACCATTTCGCTTAAGCCCTTACGCGCCTCTTCCGTAGAAGGATAAAAAGAGTTATACCATTTACCGTCTTTGGATTTCTCCTGCGGCATGGCCAAAAATAAACCCTTTTTCCCATTTACGATGCGTAGGCCCTTAATGATGTAACCGCCGATGGAGATATCCACAAAGGCCTTGGTCTTGGAGTCTGTATCAAAGCGGTGCAAGCGCACTACCTTTAAATCACTCTCTTCCATCTCAATCACCCCCTTCTGCATTAACAGACGTAAAGGGGGTAACTTTCTAACTGATTCTTTTCAGATAATTTTTATAACTTTCCTTTATGTCTTTGAGGGAGTCCGCACCGAACTTCTCCAGAAACGCCCCGGCTAAAACATAGGCAGAGGCAGATTCAGCCACAACACCAGCTGCCTGCACCACGCAAATATCCGAACGCTCGGTGCCGGCTCTGGCGGCTTTCTTAGTGGAGATATTTACGGAAGCAAGCGGCTCCATCAGGGTGCAAATCGGCTTCATACAGGCGCGTAAAATTATCTCTTCTCCGTTAGAAATACCTCCCTCTATCCCGCCGGCATTATTAGTTTTGCGAAAATATCCCTTGCCTTTTTTATAGTAAATCGCATCGTGCGCTTCCGAGCCAAAGACGCCGGCATAGCCAGAGCCTAAACCGATTTCTACTGCCTTGATGCCGGGAATAGACATCATTTCTCCCGCCAGGCGACTATCCAAGCGCCGGTCAGGCTGGACATAGCTGCCCAGGCCAACCGGTACGCCCTGGGCCTTAACTTCAAAAATCCCTCCCACCGTATCTTTAGCTGCGATAGCCTGGGTGATTTTCTCGCGCATCCCCCAGGAAGAAGCCTCGCCCCCGATAGATAACACTCTGCTGGTAATCCTTATTTTAAACTCATAGAGCAGGATCTTGCAGATCGCGCCTATCCCGACGAAGGCGGCCGTACTTCTAGCGGAAGCGCGCTCCAGCACTTCCCGCGCATCGCTAAAACCGTATTTCAACAATCCCGCTAAATCCGCATGCCCCGGCCGCGGACAGAATATTTTCTTTAATTTCTCGATGCTAGAATCTCTATTTTCTATAAGCATTGCTATGGGGCTGCCTAAAGTAATATTATTCTTCAGGCCAGAAATAATCTGGACGCTGTCTTTCTCAATCTGCATGCGCTTGCCGCGGCCAAAGCCTGACTGCCTACGTTTCAGTTCATCATTGATACGGGCAGCGTCGACTTTTAAGCCCGCCGGCATACCTTCTAATATAGTAACCAATCCCTTACCGTGTGATTCACCTGCGGTTAAATATCTTAACATAATTACCTCCTCTTATTTCCATAACCCCCGTCGGTTTTCGCGCGCTTCCCGGTACAATTTTAAAAATAAATCCGCATATTTTATGTTAGGCGGAAAAGTCATTAAAGAAGCGTACCCTTCTTTAACTATTTCGGCGTTCACAAAGGTGCGCGCCTGATCTTTTAAAAATACATAAGCTAAAAGGCGCTCATACCTGTCATGTTTTTCTACATCAAATTCCAAACTGACGCGCTTGCCTTCTACCAGGCTTTTAGTAAACATATAGGCGCGCTTGCCTAATTCTCTGATGGTGCGCTTATCCTCACCCGATCTTTGGCTATCCCTGTCTAATTTATCGGATTCATGCATCTCAGGCGTATCTATGCCGATCAGCCGCACCCTTTCTCCGTTCTCCAAGACCAGCGTATCGCCGTCAACTACCCTGCTTACTATGATATTAGCGTAGTCGTAGGTCCGGCCAAAAGGAATGCTGAAAGTATAATTCGAATAATGTACTTGGGCATAAAGGTATGCGCTAAAGCTCAATAATAATCCCAACAATATAAAAATTATTTTATGTCTCTTTCGCATGATAATTCTCCTTTTTTAGACTTCCGCCGCGATAAACCCAGCTAATACCGCAATATCTTCGGTACAAAATATCTTAGCGATACTCCTGTCAAACAGCATATTTGCTTCCGGGCCAAACTCATCATCCCCACGCCATAGGATAATCAAGGCCGGGACTCCCGGGAAAATCTCCAAGCTAATCCCGGCGTCCCCCTCTTTTGCTTTCTTAGCCGGAAGCCGGTCTAAAACCTGCAATAGCCCATCCGGGTTTTTACCGTATTTTTTAAGCAGCGGTTCAATCGCCCTTTTTCTAAAAGCCGGGTAATAAATCTCGCCGGCCTCTAATTCTTTAAAGGAAACCCAGTCTCCGGTCAAATGCGGCAAACCTCTTGCTCTTTTATCTAAATAATGCAGGATTAAAATCACGGCCCAATCTTTAGCCGGTATATTACAAGATAAAGACATTACTTTACGGTTGTCTAAATCTATACTGTATGCGTCGGATAAGAATTTAACAGTAATATCTTTGCCGAAATTTAATTGAGTTAATTCATCCCAGGCCTTATTTAAAGCAGCTCCATAGCCCATTATCGTCCAATTAACCCCGCCTTCGGCGGGGTAAGTTCGGACAGATAACTTATGTTCGCTTACGCTCCATAAGTTATGTCCTTACTTATTTTACTATTTTTATTAGATAAATCAATGATTTTAGATTATAATGGCCTTATGATCTACGACCGTTTTCAGCAGGAAGCAATCGACCATATAAATAAAGGCGATTCCGTGATTGTCTCAGCTCCTACCGGAGCCGGAAAAACCGCGATTGCCGAGCACGTGATCAACGACTGCCTAAGCCGTAATGTCGGCGTAATCTATACCGCCCCCATCAAAGCCCTCTCCAACCAAAAATTCCGCGATTTCCAGGCTCAATTCCAGGACAAAATAGGAATATTGACCGGAGATGTTTCTTTAAATCCGGACGCGCCTGTCTTAATCATGACCACCGAGATATTCCGCAATAAGATCCTGGATGAACCTGATTCCTTAAAAAAATACTCCTGGGTCATCTATGACGAAATCCACTATATCGATAACGAAGAACGGGGTACGGTCTGGGAAGAATCCCTGATATTCCTCCCTGCCCATATGAAACTGTTGGCGCTTTCCGCCACCATCCCGAATATTAAAGAATTCGCCGAATGGCTTGAATTTGTGCATAAAAAACCGGTACAGGTGGTGCTGGAAGAAAAGCGGCCTGTGCCGCTGCACTTCTTTTTCCACTGCCAGAACGAGATCCTGAATAAAATCGAGCAACTCAAAAAAATACGCTGGGGTAAGCCCAATAAGCTGCACGCCCTGATAAATTATATCCGCCAGAACGAGGGGCTGCCTGCCATCTATTTTGTCTTCGGGAGAAGGCGCGCCGAGGATCTGGCCTTTGAGCTTTACACTTATAATTTCCTCGATGAACAAGAAAAAACGCAAATCACCGAACTTTATGATTCGCTCTGCGAGCGCTTTGATTTAAAACACGAAAAATCCGCCTCAAGCATGTATCCTCTGATCCAACGAGGTATTGCCTATCACCACGCCGGGATGCTTCCTACCTTAAAAGAAGTAATAGAGCGGCTTTTTACCAGCCGGCTGCTCAAAGTAATTTTTACCACGGAAACTTTCGCCTTAGGAATCAATATGCCCAGCCGCTCGGTGATCTTCGACGAATTAAGGAAATTCTACGGTCATTATGTGAGAAGTTTAAAAACGCGCGATTTTTACCAGATGGCCGGGCGCGCTGGCAGGCGCGGGATAGATGAAGAAGGTTTTGTCTATTGCCGGGTTAATCTGCAGCGAATTAAACCCGAGGAAGTCCGACGGGTAATCTACGGGAAGCCCGAAGAAGTCAGGAGTCAGTTGAATACTTCTTATGCTACTATCCTTAACCTTTACGAAAAATATAAAGAAGGCCTTTTTAAAACCTATCCCCTCTCCCTGCATTATTTTCAATCCCGTAAAAACGAACAAAAAGAAGCTTTAAGGTTAATTGAAGCCAAACTTAAACTTTTAAAAGATGCAGGCTTCATCGAATCCGGCTCCTTGACCCGCAAGGGACAATTCGCCAAAAGCGTCTACGGATACGAACTCATCCTATCAGAACTTTACACCCAGAATGTGCTGGAACAAACAGATGAATTCGGTTTAGGGATAATCGCCGCGGCAGTAGTATTTGAGCCGCGTAAAAATCAGAGGATCCTCAGGCTTTCTAAGGCTGCCGACGGGATCCGCAGTCATTGCGATGAACTTTACGAAGAAATCAAAAAACGCGAGATTAAATACAGAATTTACCCTATCAGTAAAAAGCCCTATTTTCATTT
>Ga0315284_10017555_pt1 | contig 10153 bp, 10 predicted proteins | sample YL17G09_16_MG_FD_203696 | JGI IMG/M metagenome (GOLD analysis project Ga0315284, IMG submission 203696) | Sediment microbial communities from Yellowstone Lake, YNP, Wyoming, USA - YL17G09_16 | ecosystem: Environmental > Aquatic > Freshwater > Lake > Sediment | place: USA: Wyoming | collected...
GCTCCGCCACGCCCACCGCCTGCCCCGGGTTGATCCCCCAGGCCACCATGGGCTGTAGGCGGTCGGCGTCCAGCACGAACCGGTCGTCGTAGCCGGCGTCCGGGTCGGAGGCGATCCCCAGCCAGAAGCGCAGAGCCTCCTCCCACTGCCCGCTGCGCGGCGCGAAGGGCCGGTCCCGGAGGTAGGCGAAGGTCGTCTCGTCCGGGTTGATGTAGCCCACGCGGGCCCCACCCTCGATGCTCATGTTGCAGATCGTGAGCCGCTCTTCCATGCTCATCGCCGCGATGACGGGCCCGCCGTACTCGTAGGCATAGCCCAGGCCGCCGTTCACCCCCAGCGACGCGATGATCCCCAGGATCACGTCCTTGGCGTACACCCCGGGCTCGAGGCGCCCCTGCACCTCGATGCGCCGCACCTTCGGCCTGGCCAGCGAGAGGGTCTGGGTGGCCAGCACGTCGCGCACCTGCGAGGTGCCGATCCCGAAGGCGATGGCCCCCAGCGCCCCGTGCGTGGAGGTGTGCGAGTCCCCGCAGGCGATGGTCAGGCCCGGCTGGCTCAAGCCCAGCTCCGGGCCGATCACGTGCACTATCCCCTGCTCGCCGCTGTCCGGCCCGAAATAGCGGATGCCGTGCCTGGCGGCGTTGGCCTCCAGCGCCCGCATCATGTCCTCGGCCAGCCGGTCGGCGAACGGCCGCGCACTACCGTCCGTAGGCACGATGTGGTCAGCCGTGGCAAAGGTGCGCTCCGGGTGCAGCACGGGCAGGCCCCGCTCGGCCAGCATGGCGAAGGCCTGCGGGGAAGTCACCTCGTGCACCAGGTGCAGGCCGATAAACAACTGGTCCTCGCCGGAAGGCAGGCGCCGCACCGCGTGCAGGTCCCAGACCTTGTTCAACAAGTTCTTACCCATCAGTAGGTTCGCTCCTCGCCGCGGGCGATCAGCACGTGCCCGGTGCGCACCATCTCCAGCACCCCGAAACCGCCCAGCAGGCGGTGCAGCGCGTCAATGCGCTCCGGCTCGCCGGCGGCCTGCAGGGTCAGGGCCCTGTCGGTCAGGTGCAGCGCCTCGCATTGGAACATCTGGGCGATCTGCAGGATCTCCCCCCGGTTTTCGGCGGTGCAGCGCACCTTGATCAGCGCCAGCTCCCGCCGCACGATGTCGTCACGGGTGTGGTCGGTGGCGTGCACCACGTCCACCAGCTTGTTGAGCTGGCTCAGGATCTGGCCCAGGCCCTTCTCCTCCCCCCGGGCGGTGATGGTCATGTGGCTGAAGTCCGGATCATGCCCCTCCGAGACCACCAGGCTGTCGATGTTGTAGCCCCGCCGGGCGAACACCAGGGCCACGCGGATCAGCACGCCCGGCTTGTTGCTGACGTACAGGCTGATGACGTGCTTGCGGTAGCCCGCGGGGGCCTCCCCCTGGGGCGGGGGGGCCAGCTTCAGGCTGGTGCCGTGGCTGCCGCGGATGGGCGCGGAGCCCCCTATTTGGGGCCCGTCTGCCGAAGGGGAGGCGCCGTTGCCGTTCATGGTTTGGCTCCCGGGGCTTCCAGCAGCATGTCCTTCAGCCCCGCACCCGCCGGGATCATGGGGAACACGTTGTCCTCCTTTTCAACTTCGGCGTCCACCAGGCAGGGGCCCTCGTTCCACGCCAGGGCCGCGGTGAGCACCCGCCGCACGTCGGCGTTGCGCCGCAGGCGGAAGGCCTTGCAGCCGTAGGCCTCGGCCAGCCGCACGAAGTCCGGGTTGCCCTTCAGGTCCACCCCGGAAAGCCGGTTGTCGTAGAACATGTTCTGCCACTGCCGCACCATGCCCAGGTAGCGGTTGTTGATGACGATGACCTTGACCGGCAGCCGCTCGTTCATGGCCGTACTCAACTCGGCCATGGTCATCTGAAAGCCTCCGTCGCCCACGATCGCCACCACCAGCGCCTCCGGCCTGGCCATCTGGGCGCCAATCGCCGAGGGAAAGCCGAAGCCCATGGTGCCCGCCCCGCCGGAGGAGATCCAGTGGAAGCGGCTGTCCGTCCGGTAGAACTGGGCGGCCCACATCTGGTGCTGCCCCACATCGGTGGTCACGATCGCTTTGCCCGCCGTGAGCCGGTACAGCTCCTGGATGACCCGCTGGGCCTTCAGGCCGCCCCCGCGGGCGTAGCGCAGGGGGTGGCAGCGCTTCCAGCCCTCCACCTGCTCCAGCCACTGCCGAGTGTCGCCCGGCTCGGTGGTCTCCAGCAGCGCCTCGACCACCCGGCGTGCGTCCCCGACGATGGCGCAGTCCACCTGCACCACCTTGCCAATCTCCGACGGGTCGATGTCCACGTGGATCTTGCGGGCCTGCGGGCAGAACTCGGAGAGCTTGCCCACGATCCGGTCGTCCCAACGCGAGCCGATGGACACGAGCAGGTCGCAGTGCTCCACCGCGCGGTTGGCGTAGGCGGTGCCGTGCATCCCCAGCATGCCCAGGGCCAGCGGGTGGCTCTCGGGGAAGGCGCCCTTGCCCAGCAGGGTGTTGGTCACGGGAACCCGGAGCTTCTCGGCCAGGGCCAGCAAGGCTTTGTCGGCCCCCGCGATGACCGCCCCATGCCCGGCCAGCAGCACCGGCCGGCGGGCCTCGCGCAGCATGACCGCGGCCGCACGGACGGCCTCGGGGTCCCCCGCCTCCGGCACGGCGTAACCCGGCAGGTGGAAACCTTCCTTCAGCTCCGGGTCGATGAGGCTGTTCAACACGTCCTTGGGCAGATCGATAAGCACGGGACCGGGGCGGCCGCTCTCGGCCAGGAAGAAGGCCTCCTCCACGATGCGCGGCAGCTCGCTGGCGTCGCGCACCAGGTAGGAGTGCTTCACCACCGGGTAGGAGATGCCGGACATGTCCGCCTCCTGGAAAGCGTCCAGCCCGAGGCTATCGGTCGTGGTCTGCCCGCAGAGGATGATCATCGGCACCGAGTCCATGTGCGCGGTCAGGATGCCGGTGATCGTGTTGGTGGCGCCGGGTCCGGAGGTGACCAGCACCACCCCGGCCCTGCCGGTAGCCCGGGCGTAGCCGTCGGCCATGTGCGTGGCCCCCTGCTCGTGGCGGGTCAGGATGTGGCGCACCGGTGAGTCCACCAGCGCGTCGAAGATCGGGATGGACACTCCGCCGGGGATGCCGAAGATATGGCGCACCCCCTTGCGGTGCAGGATGTCCACGAGCACCTGCGCGGCCTTGCGCCGCTCCGCCGGCGGGGAAGCGGGCGCCGGCGCCTCGCCGCGCGCTTTTGGCCCCGGCGCTTTCGCTGTCAACCTCTCCATGAATACCTCCAAAAAAAAACCGTGGGGTCTGCGTTCACCCCACGGCTGGCTGTTGTCACCTGCGGCACTGCCTATCCGGCGGCCGGCGACGAAGCCGTGGGGACACGGGCAATAAGGAGTACAAGCACCTCGATTCCTTGCTCGGCCATCGGCATCCGTCCTTGCAGAAGGAATATAACCACGAGGATAGGGAATGTCAAGGAGTACCCAGGGTATGGCTGGAGCCAGGTTAAAGAGCGCGTACGGTGACAGGATTACGTTCCATGGGGCTTTCGAATCCGTGGGCGGCGTTTAAGATGCTGACGTTCAAAAAAAACGGCGGCTATTAGAAGTCTATCGGCTCAATGTCACGACTCAGGTCGGAGGGTCAGGCAGAGGCAGCCAGGCGATTGACACCCCCTTCAGGTATCGATAACATACTCGTTGTACAGTGAATTGTTCGATCGGAGGATCGTATGTCGTCGTTGACCATCTCGCCCAAGTTCCAGGTTGTCATCCCCAAGAAAATCCGGGAAAAGCTGGGCCTGACCCCTGGGCAGAAGCTGGAGGCGATCCTGTATAATGAGCGAATCGAGCTGATTCCTGTCCGGCCCATCAAGCAAATGAGAGGCTTCCTGAAGGGTATCAAAACCCGGGTCGAGCGTGAGGCGGACAGGATATGAATGTCATCGACTCGAGTGCCTGGCTGGAATATTTCGCGGCCGGCGAGAACGCGACGTTCTTCGCGGCCGCCATCGAAGACATCCAGGAGTTGGTCGTACCTACGCTCAGCCTGTACGAAGTCTTCAAACGGGTGCTACAGCAGCGGACGGAGAATGAAGCCCTGCAAGTCGTGGCAGTGATGCAGCAGGGCCTGCTAGTCGACTTGGATGCGAAAATTGCGGTCAGTGCCGCCCGCTTGAGCATCAATCACCACCTCCCAATGGCCGACAGCGTCATGCTGGCGACCGCCCGCGAGCACGAAGCCACGCTGTGGACGCAGGACGCTCACTTCGAAGGCATCGCCGGCGTCAAGTACAGGAAGGAGCCGTCCTGACCTCCCGGGGCATATCATGACAACTTGACAGGGGCGGCGGGCGGCCCCTATTGTAGCTTATTCAGTAACTACACCAAGTTTCAGAAACGGAGGGAATCATGAGAACCGCGAGAGTCATTTTCGCAGTCCTGCTGGTCCTGCTGCTGGCCGCCGCCGGCGGCTTCGCCCAGGCCAAGAAGCTGAAGGCCGGCTTCGTCTACATCGGCCCGGTGGGCGACTCGGGCTGGACCTTCGCCCACGACCAGGGGCGTAAGTATGCCATGTCCAAACTGCCGTGGCTGGAGACCGTGTTCGTGGAGTCCGTGCCCGAAGGCGACTCCACCCGCATCCTCGACCGCCTCGTTCAGGAGGAGAAGTGCGACGTGGTGCTGACCACCTCCTTTGGCTACATGGACGACACGATCAAGGCCGGCGAGCGCTACCCCAAGAAGCTGTTCATGCACTGTTCGGGCTTCAAGAACCTGCCCAACGTGGGCACCTACTTCGCCGAGCTCTACCAGATGTACTACCTGAACGGCCTGATGGCCGGGGCCCTGACCAAGACCGGCAAGGTCGGCTACGTCGGCGCCTTCCCCATCCCCGAGGTGGTGCGCCACCTCAACGCCTTCGCCCTGGGCATCAAGGCCGCCAACCCCAAGGCCAAAATGCAGGTGCGCTGGATTTACTCCTGGTACGACCCGGCCAAGGCCAAGGAGGCCGCCGAGGCGCTGGTGGCCGACGGCTGCGACGCCATGGCCTTCACCGAGGACTCCGCCAGCGTGGTGGAGGTCGGGCAGGAGCACACCAAGGCCGGCAAGCCGGTCTACACCTTCGGGCACTACAGCCCGATGCAGCAGTTCGGGCCGGACTCCTGCGTGTCCGGGCAGCTGGTGGACTGGGGCGTGATGTACGAGAAGATGTTACAGGACATCGTCAACAAGACCTGGAAGCCGGACGACATGTGGTGGCTGGCCAAGGAAGGCGCAGCCAAGCTGGGCGGCGCCCCCGGGGTGCCGGTCAACCCGAAGTTCGTCGACGCCCTGAAGGGCAAGAAGGTCAGCACCAAGGACCTGGGCAGCGTCAACGTCTACGACCTGGTGATGAAGCGCTACGAACAGATGATGAAGGGCCGCGACGCCTTCGACCCCTTCACCGGCCCGATCACCGACAACAAGGGCAAGGTGCAGATCCCGACCGGGCGCTACGGCACCAAGGACGAGATCATGGGACCGGCCATGGCCTACTACGTGGACAACATCACGGGCGACCTGCCCAAGTGAGCCGCGGCTAATAGAAATTCGAGAGGAGCCTGCCCGCGCAGGCTCCTCTTTTTGAGCGGGGGCGAGGCGCTTGAGAATCCAGACGCTGGAGATGTCCGGCATCAGCAAGGCCTTCGGCGCCGTGCAGGCCAACCGGGGCATCTCCCTGCGGTTGAGCGGCGGCGAGGTGCTGGGGTTGCTCGGGGAGAACGGCGCCGGCAAGACCACGCTGATGAAGATCCTCTACGGTTTGCTTCCCACCGACGAGGGGGAGATCCGCATCAACGGCGAGCCGGTGCGCTTCCACTCCCCGCGGGACGCCATCGCCCGAGGCATCGGCATGGTCCACCAGCACTTCATGCTCGTGCAGAACCACACGGTCGCGGAGAACGTGGCCCTGGGCTTCCCCGCGGCTCCCTTCTTCTTCCCCGCCCGAGAGGTCGCCCGCCGGATGCAGGAGTTCAGCCGCCGCTACGGCCTGGCGGTGAACCCACGGGCTCGCATCTGGCAGCTTTCGGCCGGGGAGCAGCAGCGGGTGGAGATCATCAAAGCGCTGCTGGCCGGCGCCGACCTGCTCATCCTCGATGAGCCCACTTCGGTGCTCACCCCCAGGGAAGCCGAGGAGCTGTTCGCCGTGCTGCGGCGCATGAGCACCGAGGGGCACTCGCTCATCTTCATCAGCCACAAGCTGGAGGAAATCCTGTCCATCTGCGACCGCGTGGTGGTCCTGCGCCGGGGGGAGGTGGCCGGCGCCGCCGCCGCCCGCGCGGTGGACAAGCGGGAGCTGGCTCGGCTGATGGTGGGCCGGGACATCATCTTCAATCTGGAGCGAAAAAAGCTCGAGCCCGGGCCGGTGGTGCTGGAGGTGGAGAACCTGACCGTGGCCGGGGACCGCAAGGCCGCGGCCGTGCGCGGCGTGTCCTTCCGCGTCCACCGCAGCGAGATCCTCGGGATCGCCGGGGTGTCGGGCAACGGCCAGCGGGAACTGGTGGAGGCGATCACGGGACTGCGCCGGCCCGCAAGCGGGGCCGTGCGCCTCGCCGGCGCCGACGTGACGGGAGCCTCAGCGCGGGTGATTGCCAGCAAAGGCATCGCGCACGTGCCCGAGGAGCGTATCCGCTTCGGCATCGTGCCCAACCTGTTCGTGTACGAGAACTCGGTGCTCAAGCAGCACAGGAGCCGCCTGTTCTCGCGAGTGTTGTTCCTGAACTACGGCTCCATCCGCGCCCACGCCGCGACGCTGGTCAAGGACTTCAGCATCGCCGCCCCCTCCCTGAACACCCCGGTGCGCGCGCTGTCGGGGGGAAACATCCAGAAGCTGATCCTGGGCCGGGAGATCAGCGGGGAGCCCTCCCTGCTGGTGGCCGCCCACCCCACCTACGGTCTGGACGTGGGCGCCACGGAATACATCCGCCGCCAGCTCCTGGAGCTGCGCGAGCGCGGGACGGCGGTGCTGCTGGTGTCCGAGGACCTGGAGGAGATCTTCGAGCTGGCCGACCGGGTGGCGGTGCTGTTCGACGGCCGGCTCATGGGAATCCTGAATACCGCGGAGGCGAGCATGGAGGAGATCGGCTTGATGATGGCCGGCATCTTCCCCGCGGAGGGGGACGCCTCGTGAGGCTGCGACTGGAGAGCCTGCCTGCCCCCTCCTCGGGCCGCAAGCTCGCGGTCCTGGCGCTCTCCCTGCTGGCCGGCTTCGCCGCCATGTCGATCGTGTTCGCCGCCAACCGGGTGAACCCCCTGTTCGCCTTCAAGGAAATCCTGCTGCGCTCCTTCGGCAGCCTCTACGGCCTGAAGGAGACGGTCACCAAGGCCATCCCCCTGATCCTGATCGGCTCGGGCCTGACCCTGGCCTTCCGCGCCAGGTTCTGGAACATCGGGGCCGAGAGCCAGCTCCTCCTGGGAGCCATGGCCGCCACCTGGGTGGGGTTGACCTGGGGGGGACGCCTCTCCGCCGCGGCGATCCTCCCCGCCATGTTCGCGGCCGGCTTCCTGGCCGGGGCCGCGTGGGGCCTGATCCCCGCGCTACTAAAAACGCGCTTCGCGGTCAACGAGGTCATCTCCACGCTGATGCTCAACTACGTGGCCGCCGAGCTGCTGACCCTGCTCATCACCGGCCCCTGGCGCGGGGCCTCCCAGCGCGGCTTCCCCTACACCGAGCCGCTGGCCGCCGCGGCCAAGCTGCCGCTCCTCCCGGGCACGCGCATCCACTACCTCACCCTGGGCATCGCCCTGGCGGCGGCGGCGCTGCTGTACCTGGCCATCTACACCACCAAGTTCGGCTACGAGCTGCGGGTCATCGGCGAGAACCCCGAGGCGGCCCGCTACGCGGGGATCGACTTCCTGCGCACCAGCGTGGTGCTGATGGTGGTAAGCGGGGGCCTGGCGGGCCTGGCGGGGGTCGGGGAGGTGGCGGGCATCCACCACCGCCTCACCTACCCCGGGGTGATCTCGGCCGGCTACGGCTTCACGGCCATCATCGTGGCCTGGCTGGCCAAGCTGAACCCCCTGGGGGCCGTGGTGTCCGGACTGCTGTTCGCAGGCATCCTGGTGGGCGGGGACGCGATCCAGATCTCGCTGGGCCTGCCGGCGGCCACCGTGCAGGTCTTCAACGGCGTTCTCCTGTTCTTCCTGATCATGGGGGATTTCTTCGTGACCCGGCGGGTGAAGATCGTGGGGGCCGCCTGATGGAGAAGGTCCTGCTTTCCGTGGCCGTGCGCACCCTGGTGGCCGGTACACCGCTCTTGCTGGGCACCCTGGGGGAGATCCTGGCGGAACGCTCCGGGGTGCTGAACCTCGGGGTGGAGGGCATGATGGCCATCGGCGCGGTGAGCGGCTACCTGGCGGCGCTGGGAAGCGGTTCGCCCTGGCTGGGCCTGGCGGTGGCCCTCGTCGCCGGCATGGCGATCAGCGTCATCCACGCCTTCGTCTCGGTCACCCTCAAGGCCAACCAGGTGGTCTCCGGGTTGGCCCTGACGATGCTGGGCCTGGGAGCGGCCAGCCTCTTCGGCAAGCCTTTCATCGGCAGACCACTGCCGGTGAAGCTGGAGGCGGTGCGCATTCCTCTGCTGGCGGACATCCCCTACCTGGGCCCCGTGCTGTTCTCGAGGGACGCGGTGTTCTACATCTCAGTGCTGCTGGGCCTGGTTTTCGCCTTCCTGCTGGCCCGCACCCGCTGGGGGATCGAGGTCCGCTCCGTGGGCGAAAACCCGGCCGCCGCGGACGCGGCGGGAGTCAGCGTGAGCGGCCGGCGCTACCTGTGCACCCTGGCCGGGGGCGCCCTGGCCGGCGTGGCCGGGGGCTACCTGTCCCTGGTGTACAGCAACTCCTGGATGGAGGGGATGACCGGCGGGCGCGGCTGGATCGTGATCGCCCTGACCATCTTCGCTCTCTGGCGCCCGGGACGCGCCTTCCTGGGCGCCTACCTGTTCGGGGTGATCTTCGTGCTGCAGTACCTGCTGCAGCCGCTGGGCATCCCCCCCAACCTGCTGGGCATGATGCCCTACCTGGCCACCCTGGCGGTGCTGGTGGCGGGCGGCCTGCGCGCCGACCACCGGCAGCTGGCCGCCCCGGCGGCGCTGGGCGAACCGTTCAGCAAGTAGGGGAAGGAGTGATGCCCCAGCTGAGGCTGCTGTTCTACCTGCTGGCCCTGATGGCCGGCTCGGCCTCCCTGGCCCAGACCTTCTTGATCTGGCAGCGCTACCGCAAGGCGGTGATCCGGCGTTACGGCATTTTCCTGCTGTCGCTGTTCCTACTGCTGCTGGGCTTTACGCTGCAGCTGTACGCCCGCATCGCGGGCTGGGAGGCGAGCGCCGCGGCCCGGCACGCCGTCTGGATCCTGTTCGCCGCCGGCGGGTTGAGTTTCATCTTCTGCGCCCCGGCCTGCGCTTCACGGGCGTGGCGCTGAACCTTCTCCTGTTCGGCCTGATCCTCTACGGCCTGGTCCTGATCGCGGCCAACCTGCACGCGGTGGGGGAGCGCACCCTGCGCCGGGCGCTCGCCCTCTTCTTCGTCCTGACCCTCGTGTTCTTCCCGCTGATGTACGTCGACGCGGCCATGGCCTACCTGCCGTCGCTGGCCTTGTTTGCTTGCCTTGAGGGCCTGGCCCAGCCGCTGTACCTCCTGGTGTTGAACGCCCTGACCATCGGCTTCGGCCTGCGCTACCTGAACCGCCCAGCCTACGCGGAGCAGGACCGGCTCACGGAGCACTTCGTGTCGCGCTTCAAGGTAACGGCCCGGGAGCAGGAAATCATCCGGCTGCTGCTCGACGGGGCCGTCGGCAAGGAGATCGGCGAGCGGCTGTTCATCTCGCCCAAGACCGTGGAGAACCACGTGTACAACATCTACCAGAAGCTGGGCGTGAAGAACCGGGTGCAGCTTTTCCGCCTGATCCGCAGCAACGCGCTGGAGTAGGGAAGCCTTGGGGTGGGCCGGCAGAGCGCTACGAGCCGGTCCAGCGCTGCAGGGCCAGACCGCCGATGAAACAGAAGCGCCAGGTCCGGCTGAGGAGGAAAGCCTGCAGTTCGAGGGCCACCTGAAAAAGGTCGATCACTTGCGGAGCTTGCCGAACCAGCGCTGCTGCTCCACCAGGCCGGAGG
>Ga0315284_10017557_pt1 | contig 10153 bp, 9 predicted proteins | sample YL17G09_16_MG_FD_203696 | JGI IMG/M metagenome (GOLD analysis project Ga0315284, IMG submission 203696) | Sediment microbial communities from Yellowstone Lake, YNP, Wyoming, USA - YL17G09_16 | ecosystem: Environmental > Aquatic > Freshwater > Lake > Sediment | place: USA: Wyoming | collected...
ACACGACCCCTAACGACACTGCTAGATCGTATATCTCGTTCTGCGTATCGATGATGCCTTTGTCGTAGTGATAAGTAAACTGAGCCATTCGTGCTGGCGTACCAAGACGATTTTTCTTCACCTTGATTCTCACCTTATGGCCTGTCTGTTGTGCGGCCCCCGTGATCGTGTCGCCAGATTCAAGAACACCGTTTTTAGTATCCAGCTTAACAATCTCAAGCATGACATCGGCAGCGTGCTTAAGGGCGCGACCTTCTGTAATGACGTACGGGTTACGCAGCGCTTTCATCGGGTCAATTTCCATCGTAACTTGCTGAATAAAGAAAGTGAGCAAGTTATGCTCTGCAATAACAGGGATTACCACTTTAAGAGCAGATGGAAGATAGCTGCTGCCGGTGCCGCCCATCTTCTGGTCCGTGGTCTGCTTCATGTTGGTTTCTTTAGGATATCGAATTGCCTTAATGGAGTCAATCACAATACCCCTAATTGGGGCGCCATCTTGCAGCATTGTGAGCAACTCACCACCGATGTAGTCAAAGATTTTTAGTGGGTCGTTAGACTTGCGAACTACCAATCGTTTAGGATCGCCGCCGATCTTAAGGAAGAGGGGTAGGTTGAAGGAGAATTCGGCATCAAACCATATGAAGATGGCTTCTTTGTCGTTCTTCTGGTAGTCGGCAACGGCCATCATAGCTAGCAGCGATTTTCCCGAACTTTCTGGACCATAAAGAACAGATACTTTGCCTGGTTGAAACCCACCAATGGCAAGTGCCCAATTAAGACTAGGTGATCTGGAGGGTACTGCAGGTTTTGCTGCGACACCAAGATCACTTGCAATAACACCAAACTCAGCCGTTAGCTGACTCATCCACTTGCTCATATATATCTCCTGTAGAAATCTTGTTAGATTTTACTAAACTGTCGTATGCCGCTGTCTACCTACTCCATACCCTCGTTAGGCGAGTTGCTGTATTCGCCAGAATAAGCAATCTTCTTAACAGCCTCGTAGGCGGCACGAAAGGTGTACGACTTGCCGCGAAGAAACGCCACCATGGCTTCTGACTTCTGCTTAGCGCGCTGCGCATCTTGAACGCCCTTGTCTAGAGGTACGTATCGTTTACGTGCAGCATCAGTATCTTTAACACCTTTGCTTTCTAAGTATTCTGGCGCGTTATCCATGTACGCTATAGATTCGGCAGTATCCAAAGCGGATTCAGCAGCCCCCAATAAACGCATAGAGGTTGCAAGCAGCGTGCTTGTTAGATCGTAGGCCATGATGAAATCACGAATATATACGGGGGCCAACATAGTGTTGAAGCCCCCGGATATATCTTCTAGACGTCGCGTGAATTCAGCCAGCCGATCGAGCTTCAAGTTACTTAAACCGTCCTCGATCTTCTGAACTTCTGAATTCATGTTTTAGTCATCCCCAAGAATGTCGTTTGCCATGGCTAAAGCGCGTGCTCTAGCATCGTTTGCAACTGGACGCTTAGCAGGGGCCGCTTGCACCACTTCTTCTAGGTCGTCAGCATCGTCAAGATCATCGGCATCAACCTTAATACTAATCTTGGCGTTTACAGCTTTCTTAGGTTGTGCAACAGGAACTTGACGAATTGGAGTTGCTTCAGGTGCCCCGTATCCTTCGATCGCCAAACCTGGCGCGTTTTTTGCAAGCTCACCAACAGTGAACAGAAGAATCTGCTTCAGCTCATCGTAATCCTTCTTAGGATAGATGGAACTGAGATCATAGCCAAGCTCTTCGTAGTTTTCAACCACAGAGATAGGCAGCGCGGAGCGATCGTCGATCTTAACGAGTTGACCGTTCATCTTTTGGCGAATCTGGTGGAACCCTACATCGTACTTGGTTTCTTTGTTTTCACCAGAACGCTCGATATTGAACCATACGCCTGAATCGTCTTCGGCAGAATCCAACGATGTCGGATCTTGACCATAGTCTTTGATGTACTGATTCATCATCTTCTTGACGCCTTTGTGAGCCGTACTTTTTAGCTCCAAGATGCCAACTTCACCAGCCTGATTAACAGCGTTGTAGGCGTAGGCGGTGTTGACGCGCATCTGCCACTGCGCTTCGCGCATATCTTTAAGAGCATCTTTGATCTCGCTGTCTGATGCGCCGGTTGCTTCAAGAGCTTTTAGCTTCTTGTCGATAGCGATCTGTAGCGCGTCAGTGTACTCGCGAACTGGACATGCTTCGCCGTCGGTAGCTGGCGTAGCATACGGACGACGCTTGCCGGTCTTAGGATCGAGGAGCCAGGCAACGGACCAGCGTTTATATGGATAGTTGTTGTGAACTTCTGCATCACCAAAAGGTGGCAAGATGCGCACGATGTTAACACCCGGGTTGATCTTGTGGCGAACCCATTTGCGATCAGACCGAACAGACTCTTGATTGATTCGTACTTTGCTCATTGATGCACTCCGTTTGTGTCTTAATAGACGATTGTTGGTTTGATTATACAGAAAAGATTACGTGGACGCTTCTTCAGCTGCGATCGGCATCTTCTTAGTCTTGGCGGTCACCATCTTGTCTAGATCTTTCTCCATAACCTGCTGACAGCCTAGCTCAGCCAATCGAGTTGCGTAGAAGGACGGCGGGCCGAAGAAGATGAGATTGGTGCCAGAAGGACGGTGATTAAAATGGTATTCCACGTACTTGTAGAGCATTTCTGGATACTGGGTACTAAACACCTTGATCAACACTTGGTTGGTTTCCGCCTCTGTAGTGCACGGTACGCCAACGAACTTACTTGCGTTAACAGACGTTAGAGCATCGTAGTCGATGCCGATGTATTTGGCGCCTACTGCTGCTACCAGTTCGCGAAAGTAGTTGACGGTCATGATACCGCCTCTTGGGCGCTTGACGCTAACTGCTTTGATCTCGTCCACGAAGGAAAAGTCAGGGATGATGTGCTCATACCTATTTAAAGTTACTGGCAATTTTTTGGGTATCACGAACACTGACATCTTCGATTTGCTCCATTTCAAGAATTTCTAATCCGGCCTGATCTTTCCACGTCTTGTTGGGCTTCCCCCTAACAAACACTATGGAATTAACCGGCCAACCAAGCGCTTTTGTTTTCTTCCACCAGGAACACATCACGGGGGCGGTTCCATCCGAGAGTTCTACTTCTACTAGGTCGTACTCCTTTCCAGTCTTCTTAGACACGATCTTTTTGTGAGCGGATCCAACGTAAAGAAGAAACATGCCTACTTCTTTATCATGCTTTTTAGCGGCCATCGACAAGACAGATTTTGCACTAGACACTATTGGAAGCTCGTCGCCGTACATCAGCGGAACTCCCGGAACACCTGTCGCATGCAGGTGTGGTTTGATAGACCGTAAATCTGCAACAATCAGCGGATCCTCGGTTAAGCTCTTGTTGAAGCACTTGTTGTATTCGCGCTCTAATAGAAACGAGTCTAATGCTGATAGAGAGTCGAGCTGCCCCGTATCTTTCTTAGATTTTCTAGCTTTCAGATGTTGGTTCCACATCTTCTTTCTAGCTTCTAGAAAAGGTAGCTTCTTGTCTAAGAGATGATTGGTCGCCCCAGCGTGCATCAAAGCTAGAAAGTGACCTGCGTTTACCCTAGAAGGGGTAACCTTTTCTAAGTATTCTTCGATAGAATTAAAAGGCCCTTTATGCACCAGCTCTGCAACGCTAGATGGTCCAATTCGCTTTACCATTGAGATTGGAGCAACCAGTTTTCCGTTGAAGATTTCAAACTTATCCGTGCACACTGCAAGAGATGGCGGCTCTACTATAGGTCCAAGCAGAGTGATAAATTCTCTGAGCTTGTCCTCGCTATCGGTGTTGTTGAGGACCGCGGCCCACCACTCAAGCTTATGGTGGCGCTTAAGGTACATAGTGATGTACCCCAATTCCGCGTAGCTTCGACTGTGCGCTCGGTTAAAGGAGTAGCGAGCAAATGCTTGAATTTGCTGACAAAGTGAGTCTGCTTGCTCTGTGGTCCATCCTCGCTTTTCAGTGGCTTGGCGAATACGTGCAAACGTAGCCATCATTACTTCGTGCTTCTTTTTAGCGATCGCACTACGGATCTTATCCGACTCCTCCAACGTATAGCCGCAAAGCTCTACGAGGATGCTCATAACTTGCTCTTGAAACACCATAACGCCGTATGTTTCTTTAAGAATTGGTTCAAGATCGCGATGAATATAGTATGGATCGTTTTCTCCTTTACGCACCGAAATATAAAAATCTGCGGCAGACATTACTGCCGCCTGATGCTCTCCATCCTTCTCGGCACGATCTCTGTTTTTAGAAACTCCTACGTCCATCATCGCGTCCATTGCACCTGGTCGCATAAGAGCAGTCATTACAGATAGCTGCTCTTTGTCTGTAGGAGCGAAGTCCTTTACAACATTCTTGATAACGGGAGAGTTAAATTGAAACGCAGAATCTGTCTTCTTCTTATAGAAGTCCTCATAAACGCCTGGATCTTCTGGCAAGCGATAGATTAGGGGCATACCTGCCTCATCAGACTCCATATAGTCGATGCCTGTGTTCTGCTTGATTAGAGCAAGAGCATCAGACACCATGCTGATAGTGGTTACGCCAAGAATATCGGCCTTTACAAGACCCGAAGTCTCGACCATACCAGCATCGTACTGAGTTACTTGAATCATGCCGTCAGCATGTTTGTCAAAAATCTTCATCGTAGGCACGCGCTCGGACGACAGATCGATAGAAGAGATGACGAATGCTGACGCGTGACGACCAATACTCCTAGGCAAACCGATCAGTTTCTTGACCATCCCTTCGATCTGAGAGTACTGCTTAAAGAAGTTGGCTACCTCTGGCGTGGTTTCTACAGTCCCCCGATGATATTCGCCCTCTTTGTCTGTGTAGCCGTATAGGAAGTCGTATTCGTCGACTCCCTGCGGAGAATCTGGAATAAGCTCGCACAAATCCCTAATCTCAAAATCCTCGCGATTTCGGCCGTACATAGCCCACATAGCATCTTTGATAGCGTTTTTAGTTTTCATCTTTTGGATGGTGCATATCTGCGCAAAGCCAGTTTTGTATTTTTCTTGCAGATAGCGTAATACTTCAGTACGGCTGCCAAAGTCACAGTCGATGTCGGGGAAACTACCGGCTCTAATACGCTCGTTAGAGAGGAAGCGCTCAAACGGTAGGTTTGTCGCGATAGGATCGATATGGATGATGTGCAGATAGTAGGAGACTAGCGATCCGCCGGCAGACCCCCTGCCGATGTTCTGCATGATGCCGATGGAGCGCGCGTACTCGCACATGTCAGCATACATCAAGAAGTACGGAGTGAAATTAAGCGTGGGGTTGCGCGAGATGACGTCCATCTCTTTCTTAAAACGCGCAACGTACGTCGGGTCGTTAGACCATCTGCCGTTCTTCTTTGCAAAGTCTTCCACCAGCAGACGTGTTTGCTCGTCGTAGTCGCTGGAGAGATCTTGAATGTGCTGCGGGATGTCGATTGTCGGCAAGAGATACCTAAACTCTATCTTGATGTTTTTGGCTTGAGCCAAAACATTGTTTGCGTTGCTGATCCACGTGTTAAATTTTTCTGGTGTAACCCAAGCTCCTAGCTGCTTGTGCAGCTCAGAAAAGATTTCCCCAGACTCTTTGATGTGGTAGGACTCGATGTAGCTTTTCTGGCTCTTAAACGAGTTTCTTGAGATGCAGTCTTGTATCAGCTTGTCTGACTTGTCGATGAAGTGAGCACCGGATACTGGAATGCAACGAAGCCCGTGCTTGTCTATCAGCTTCACTAAGAATCTATTGAAAGCTTTGCCCCAGTCGCCCTCCACAACCGTAGCGTTTTTCTTGATCTTCTGAAAACCGCTCTTTGCAGAGTAGGTTTCTCGGATTGAGATGGGATTTAGCTCAACGAGAAACTGATCTTTTAGATTGCTGCGATACACGTCAAAATAGCGCTCCGCTGTCTTCTCATCACCCGCCAAGATTGCTTGTCCCATAGGGCTATAGATGTCTACTCCGCCAAAGACGATGCCGCGCATTTTGCTTTTTAACTGGCCGATAGAAATCTTAGGGTAAGTGACACCATCGAACTCAAACTGATTATCGTATCCCTTTGATGCCAGTTTAATGAGGTTAAAGTACCCCTCGTTGCTGACGGCCCACGCATTGACTGGATGCACCACGTCGGGCTCGGATCCATCGAAGAAATACAAGCACACGCCGGGAACACCGACGATCTCTGGCTCTTTGACTCGCGTCATGAAGTACATGGCAGTAGCAGGTCCGTGATCGACGATGCTGAGTCCTGGTGTCTTAGTTTTCTTGCACCATTCTATCCACTCCTCGGGCGAAGGCACGGACTCGGTGAGACCGTACATAGAGTGTAAGTGCAGCTGTGCAACAGGCGGAAACGCTATCGTGGACTCAGCGACAACGTAGTTGTCTGTTAGCTCTTCGATAAATGGGTCTTCCTCTAAAAGCTCGCCTATCTTCATGTCAACCGCGATAGTTGCCGTTATGTCCGACAAAGCTTCGTGAGCGTTGATGGCTACACCAAAATGCTTGGCAAGCGTAGCCAGTTTCATGTTCTCTGTCTTAAGAAGAGCCTTAACTTTTTGAACGCGCAAGAACGTGTCGTGGATTTGAAGCTCAAACAGATCAAAGAAATCGTCTGCGCGCTTATGCTTAGTAAAAAGGGCGCTTAAAAAGCGCTTATCAAAGCCAACGTTGTATCCAGCAATGATGAACTTGCAATTGAACGAGCGTAGATACTTGATGAAGTTATCCAGCATCTGGGCAGATGGCTGAAACGTCTTCATTTTAGCAGCAGAGATGCCGTGCGACTTAAACGCGTTGTCGTCTATGACATCGGTTGCAAGAGGTGCGGCAAATTCATTAAAATGCGGATGAAGTTTGCCGTTGATCTTGGGTATGCACGCAAGCTGGATTATGGCATGCTTGTCCGGATACAAACCGGTTGTCTCTGTATCGACGAAAAGAAAATTCATAAACTACCTGTAATGGATGGTTTATGAATATTCTACAGATTCTGTTTTTTAGAAAGTGAAGGCCATACTGTATACTCAATCGGTAATGATCTACGCTATTCCTCCCACTTCCAATTAGGTGGAGGCCGATATCCGCTCCCATCACTACTGTGATTCCATGTCCATCCTTTTTGGGTGGGATGTGGCTTACCGTGCATTGCTTTTGACTGCTCTTCAGTAAGTTGAAGATTGCCGTGTGGAGTGTTGTCATAATGATATTTAGGCTTTACGTACTTATGGATCTGAGTTTTATACACATCCACATCGTGTGGACTAACTAATAATTCACCCTCATTTTTTTCATGATCGTGTTTTTCCTGAATGTAGGGTAGATACGAGTGTATCTTGTTTTCGGGTATCCAGGCATGGAGGGTCTTCTGTGGACTACGTGAGTTAGACGCCCAATATTTGGCAAAACTTGGGTCTGTGGTCCACGAAGTCACAATGCTCTTGTGACTATCATCATCTACATGAGCTGTCCTATAAGCTTTATATTCTTTTTCATTTGTTTGGGGGTTTACTCTAAATTTCGATTCTCCATCTAAATGATGGAGCATCTTATTTCGTAGATCACCGGTTGCAGGGGGCAGCTTATCTAGAGCTTCTCTGTTACCGCCCATAACCCAATCTTCTGCAGCCTTTATTTGCGGTTTTTTCCAGTTCTTTTCTAAAGACCACTGACCATTTTGCGACAGTTTAAGTTCTTCTCGCATCCTATTAAGCCCTTCCTTTAGAAGGAAAAGGAGAGATCGATTGTTGTCGACAGCTGATCACTTGTGTTCAGCTTAACTACGACTTCGTTGCCCATCAGGTTCTCTGATGCCATGCCTTCGAGGATACCCGATTTGTAGGCTTCCCAGAGAGGTCCAAGGGCACGAAGATCGGCTGGCTGATAGGTAACTGCGTAGTTAAGGGTGAACTTCTTCTGTCCCTTGCCAGCAGCAGCCGTAAGACCGCTAGTGATAGCGGCCAGATTGTCTGTGACTACCCAAGCCCTACCAGCGGCGCGAGCTTCTGCGAGCTTTGTGTCCAGGGCGCCTGTGTACGTTGTTCTTAGTGACATATTTGAATTCCCCTCAAAATATACTTTGATGGGCTGATTATATCACCGCCAATGACTCAGACACTAGCGTTAGGGTTTACACCGCCCTGAATCTCTTTGATCTTGCCAACGAGGAAGTGAATCTTGGCTTGCTCGTTCTTGATTACGCTCTTGTAGCCTTCTTCTAGATCTTTTTTGATCTGTACAGCAGCCAAGATGCGCTCGTCTGAGGACATCTCTTCCTTAAGCTCAGAGATGAGCATGATGGACTTGATGATGAGATGCGCTGCCTCGTCCTCGTTCAGGTTGGTGTTGTCTTGGACGAAGGTCTTGGTAAGCAGTTTGCTTTCGGTACTCATTAAAATTCTCCTTAGTTAAAGATAAGGCCGTTTTACTTTACTAGCGACGACGCGAAGTAAAGAAAACGTTCCTTACGCGCGTCATTTAGCGAGGGTGGCCTGTGCCTTGATGATTTTACGCCGTTCAACCGCTACCGCTTTTTCTGCGTTCGTTTTGAGCTTGTGGTCGTTTTTGCATATAACCGACAAGTTACTGATATCACAGAATAATCGCGATACAAACACATCCCAGGACAGGAAGCCGACGAGAGGATCCACCACTGGATCTAAGTGATCCACCTGGATGTCTTTGCCCATAAACCACTGATTACACGTAGCGCACAGGTACTCTACGCGCGGTTTTGCAGCCGGAGACCCATCACTCTTGAACCAGGGGCGCTCTCGACGCACCTTGTGCATCACTTCGCGCACGATAGGAGAGCGGGAGAAAGTACGGCGCAGCGCAGATCTGATCGCGCTGTTTGCGTTGTAGGGCGGCCGTTTTTTCTTCTTCATGAACCAGTTATACTAATGCATATCACTAGATGAGTCATACGGAACTGACGCAGAACCGTGAACATGGGCCTTGCCAGCTCTATCTACGGCCGCAACAGAGACGTGATTATAGCTAGAGTGGTGCTTAATCTGATATGCACGACTACTTTTTTCTAAATTTTCACCAGTATGTGGAACACCTTGCGATCTTAATCCTTCAACATGTGTCTTAAGATCTGGTACAAATTTTACATTATAGTGCTGCGACATATGCTCGATGGGGTTGTTAATCTTAGTTTGAGAAACGGGTTTTCCGGGTTGAGGGCTAAAGTGCTCTCCGCCGGCGGTTCTTTGAAAACCGTCTGCGCTAAAGGACGTCAAGGTTGGTTTATGGCTTTGTATTTTTTCTTTATCTTGTTCGCCGAAGACTAGAGTAGGTTTCTCCCCATTTTCTCCGGCATGTGTTACAAAGCTTGTACCGCGAGGAGCCGCATACGGGGCCACATGTGCAGCTTCACCGGCAAATAGGCCGGTCTTAGATTTCCAACCTTCAGGGATTTTTTCTCCAGGTCCGAATTGTCCAGAAGAAGATCCATCAGGACTAGAGTGGTAGGTTCCCAACTTCTTATTAAAGTCTGCAATGTGTGAATCGTCGATCCTGTGAACAAGATTCTGAGATTCGGCTTTGTCTAAAGCCCACTGACCGTTCTTGGCTAAAGTGAGCTTTTCTTTGGCCGCGGCCATAGCTGCGTCTTTCATGCCCGGCTCTTGCGTCTGCTGAGCCACGTTGACCGGATTCTTCTTAGAAGAAGGCGTCAGAGACGGTGCCTTAGGCGCGTCAATCTTAGGGGCGGTATTGACACTAGGGGGCTTAGGAGGCTTGATAGAAGGCATCGCTACGGCCTTCTCAAGTGTCTCTAAAATACCATCAAGCTTGTGCAGTGTATCACTCATGTACCTATGGTATCAGATAGGTACGATACGCCGTTTTTCTTCTCCACCTTCAAGACCTTGGAGAAGCCAGTCTTTATTTCGCTAGCATGATCAATTACAAAAACTTGTCTTTTTGCGGCAACTAGCTCTATCACCTCTAAAACACGCTCTCTATTTAGAGAGTCCAATCCCTCAAAACCTTCGTCAAGAATGATAGGGTTGATAGCGATCCCGGCTACGTCTTCTAGAAGGCCTATAACGGCAAAATCTGTGGCCACAGACAGACAGCGTAGTTCGCCGCCG
>Ga0315284_10017558_pt1 | contig 10153 bp, 8 predicted proteins | sample YL17G09_16_MG_FD_203696 | JGI IMG/M metagenome (GOLD analysis project Ga0315284, IMG submission 203696) | Sediment microbial communities from Yellowstone Lake, YNP, Wyoming, USA - YL17G09_16 | ecosystem: Environmental > Aquatic > Freshwater > Lake > Sediment | place: USA: Wyoming | collected...
GAGCATGGCAGCCATGGGAATGGATCACTTCGGCGATGATCCGGCGTTTTACAAAGTCCGGTGTTTGCGTGACCATCTTTACTTTCTCAGGGTCCGATCGAAAGACCTTCATTTCCTCATCGGTATAGCCCATGTGCTTCTGGAAACGGCGCCAGATTTCTTCAACCTCCATCTTAATCCCTCCTCTAAAAAAGATTGTTCTTGAGAAAAAGCCTTCAATCAGAGCAATGTCCGGTCTAGGCTGCGGTACTGGATGGCTTCGGCGATATGTTGGGCCGTGATCTCCTCAACACTCTCCAGATCTGCAATGGTGCGGGCGATCTTAAGGATGCGCGTGTAGGCGCGGGCGGAGAGCCCCAGCTTGTCGATAGCCTGTTCCAGGAGGGCCTTGGAGTCCTCCCCGATCTGACAATATTTTTTCAAATATCGGGGGGTCATCTGGGCGTTACAATAGATGCGCTTACCATTGAAGCGCAGCCGCTGAAGTTCCCTTGCCCGGTTGACGCGCCCTTTGATGGTCTCGGAATTTTCCCCAGAGGCTTCTCCCGTAAGATCCCGGTAACGCACCGCCGGAACCTCAATATGAATGTCGATGCGGTCCATCAACGGCCCAGAGATCCTGGAGCGGTAGCGAAGGATCTGCGGCAGCGTGCAAGTGCATTCCCGGTTGGGGTCCGTGTAGAAACCGCAGGGACAAGGATTCATGGCTGCCACCAGCATGAAAGAAGACGGAAAGGTTAGGGAGGAAAGGGCCCGGGAAATGGTCACTCTACCGTCTTCCAGCGGCTGGCGCAGGACTTCCAATACATTCTTCTTAAACTCCGGCAGTTCGTCTAAAAAGAGCACACCGTTATGTGAAAGGCTCACCTCTCCCGGCCTGGGAATGTGGCTCCCTCCGATGAGGCCGGCGTCGGAAATGGTATGGTGAGGGGAACGAAAAGGACGCGTAGCAATCAAAGCGCTGTGGGGTGGCAGCAGGCCTAAAACACTGTAAACTCGGGTTACTTCGATGGCTTCTTCAAACGAGAGGTCGGGCAGGACCGTTGAGATTCTTTTGGCCAGCATGGTTTTACCCGCCCCGGGTGGACCGATCATGATGATGTTATGTCCACCGGCCGCGGCAATCTCCAAGGCTCGCTTCACGTGCTCCTGGCCTTTGACTTCATTGAAATCCTCGGCGTAATGCTTTTCCCGGCTAAAAATTTCCTGGAGGTCCACAAAGGTAGGAAGGATCGTCTTTTGGCCATTGAGAAAATCTACCACCTCGGAAAGGACGTCCACCCCCAAAACATCAATTCCCTGGACCACAGCGGCTTCCTCGGCATTTTCTTTGGGCAAAAGGACCCCGCGTTTGCCCTTGCTTTTTGCAGCCATAGCCAAAGAAAGGGCCCCTCGGATGGACTTTACCCGGCCATCGAGGGAAAGTTCTCCTAAAAGAAGATATTCTTCCAGAAGGATCGGGGAGGCAACTCCAAGGGCTGCGAGGATCCCTACGGCAATAGGCAGGTCAAAGCCAGCCCCTTCTTTCTTCACGTCGGCCGGGGCGAGATTGACGGTAATCCTTTTGGGAGGGAAGTCATAACCGGAGTTCTTGATGGCCGACTTCACGCGTTCCTTCGATTCTTTGACCGCACCATCCGGAAGCCCAACCGTGGCAAAAACAGGAAGGCCCTGAGCAATATCTACCTCTACCTCCACTATGTAAGCATCAATTCCCAAAATGGCACCGCTTAGAACTTTGGCCAGCATGAAGGACTCCTCTCTTTGGGCTAAAGGGAAGGGTTGATTTAAACGTTGACGAAGGAGGATTTTTTTTTAATACTTATAACAAAAGGTTTGGGGTAGGGCAAGCCTTTATTAATTGCGGATTTCAGATTGCGGATTGGGGAATAAAAAAAATTTAAATAGCCTTTGAATCAGAGAGGGGGATATGGCCAAACTCAGTCATTTCGACCCAGAAGGGCGGGCACGGATGGTAGACGTGAGCGCCAAGAGAGTGACCCATAGAACGGCGGTGGCCTCAGGGCGGGTAATCATGAAAGCCGAGACCTTGCGGCGTATCGTGGACAAAGAAATCGAGAAGGGGGATGTCTTAGGAGTCGCTCGGGTGGCCGGGATCATGGCCGCAAAACGCACAGGCGAAATCATCCCCATGTGCCATCCTTTGAGCATTGACAGTGTGGAGATTTCCTTCCGGCCGGAGGCCAAGCGTTGCGAAGTGTATATTGAGACCCAGGTAAAATCCACGGGGAAAACCGGGGTCGAGATGGAGGCTTTGCTGGCAACGGGGGTGGCTGCCCTGACGATTTATGACATGTGTAAAGCCATCGACCGGGGGATGATCCTTGCGGACATCAAGCTCATGAAAAAGTCCGGAGGCAAAAGCGGGATCTATATCAGGCCTGCAGAAAAGGAAAAGGACCTTAAAAAACCAGGAAAACTTCTTTACTCTTATTCTAAGATATGATATATTTTCTATATTTTTTTAGACCCTTGGGGGAAAAAGATGAAAAAAGAGAGGCTCGCTTATTTCGAGGAGCTTCTAACCAATCGTTTAGAAGGTTTGCTCAATGAGGCGGAAAAGACTGTCACCGGCATGACCAATGATAAAAATACTTTTCCCGACCCCACAGACCGAGCTAACTTAGAGACGGACCGCAATTTTTTATTGCGCATCCGCGACCGGGAGAGAAAGCTGATTCTGAAGATCAAAGAGGCTTTGGCCAGGATCGAGGACGGAACCTTTGGCATCTGCGAAGAATGCGGGGAAGAAATTTCCGAAGAAAGGTTGAAAGCCCGCCCCATGACCACGCTATGCATCGAATGCAAGACGAAAGCTGAAGCCGAAGAGAAGAAAAAAATCTCTCTCGGTTAAGAAAGGGACCAAGGCAATGAAAGTAAAATGGTATGGCCATTCAGCTTTTTTGTTTACCTCTGACCAAGGGTTTAAAATCATCACCGATCCCTACGAACCTGGGGGTTTCGGGGGGGCCATCGGCTATGGCCAAATTCCGGATGAGGCCGATGTGGTTTTGGTAAGTCACGATCATGCCGATCATAATTACGTAAAAGGCCTTCCGGGGAAACCAATGGTGGTGCAAGGCTCAGGCACCCACCGGGTAAAAGATTTAGAGGTAAGAGGGATTGCCACGCACCACGATGAAGGACAGGGTTCCCAAAGGGGAGGGAATACCACTTTCTGTTTCACTCTCGACGGTCTTCAAATATGCCACCTGGGCGACCTTGGACACGTACCCACCGAACAACAGGTTAAACAAATCGGCCCGGTTGACTTACTTCTTATGCCCATCGGGGGCGTTTACACTATAGACCCCCCCCAGGCTACCTTGACGGCTCAGCAATTGAATCCCCGGGTGATCATTCCCATGCATTTCAAAACTCCTCGATGCGGTTTTCCCCTCGCGCTCGTGGAAGAGTTTACCAAAGGAAAGTCATCGGTTAAAAATCTTGGGGCCAGTGAATGGGAGATCAAGAGGGAAAATCTCCCCCCAACATCTGAGATTATCGTTTTGCAGCCAGCCCTTTAAAAGCGGAGGTTTGGTCTGATGAAGCGCAATCATCCCCTGCGGTATCTCCTTTTTTTCCTTTTTACCCTTTCCGTCCCTTTGCTTTTTAACCCCTTGAACGCCGATGAAGCGCAGCTCGTCCGGGTGCGTAAAGGGGATACCATCAGCTACCTCTCTTTCAAGATATACGGAATGTACGACCTCGGGATCGTCGAACTCCTGCGGCGAGAAAACCCCCAGATTAAAGATATCAATTTAATCTACGCTGGCCAGCAGCTCCGCTTTCCGAAACCCGTGGCCATGAAAAAATGGTTGAGTGAAAAATCCCTGAAGCCCGGAGAACCAAGCCCGCCCCCGACTCCCAAGGAACCCCGCCCAGCCAAAGAGGAGCCCGCGAAAGAGGAGACCCTGCCCGGGATGCAAGTCCGAGCGAATAAAGGAGTTGTCACCTATCTGGATGGGCAAGTACAAGTGAAAAAAAGCGAGAATCCCCAGTGGTCTCCAGCTCGACCCAACTATATTTTATATGAAAAAGACCAGATCAAGGTTCTGGCCAAATCGCGAGCCGAGCTAATTTTAGACAACCAGAGTGTCATGAGGCTTTCGGAAAACACTCTCTTAACCCTCCACAAGCTTGAGGAAGAAAAGGCTTCCCAAAAGGAAACGACCTGGACGGACCTTTCCTTGGGAAAATTATGGACCCGCGCCGCCAAGTTTTTCAACCCGGCTTCACGCCTGGAAGTAAGAACACCCACCGCCATCGCTGGTGTCCAAGGAACCATATACCAGGTGAGCGTAACCAACGAGCGGTCTACAAAAATCCAGGTCTTCGAGGGGGCAGTGAATGTTTACAACCCCTTTCCAGCATCCAAACCTCCCCAGGCCGGCCGGGCAACTCCCTTGGGCGAGCCGCAGGAAGTAAAGGGGCCCGAAGAAGTTCCCGGGCCGACTGCCGTTTCCCGTGAAGAATGGACCCAAATTGTCTTACGCCAGTTCCAACAGATTACCGTAACCGACCGCGACATTTCCCGCCCCACCTCTTTCGATATCAGCAAAGAACGGCAAAGCGAGTGGATTCGATGGAACGAAGAAAGAGACTTGGATTTTCAGCCACCGGCAAGGCCCCGTTGATGGCCGGGGAAACTTTTTTATGAGTCCAACTTTCCGAACCCCAGCGAAGAAAATCAAGGTTGGGGATATTCTTCTGGGGATGGGTCTAACCGTCTTTGTTGCCTTTCTTTTTTTTATCCCTTTTAAATTTTTCGAAACCGCCCACGGTAAGCTTTATGACCTTAGCCTCAAAATTCGGGGCTCCCTTATTCCTCCCCAAGGGTTGACCATTGTGGCCATCGATGATGCCTCCCTTGCCCGGGTTGGCAGGTGGCCCTGGCCCCGGACCAAAATCGCCGATTTGATCAATCGCTTGTCTGAAGCCGGCGCCAAGATTATCGCCGTGGATATTGTCTTCCTTCCGGTGCAAGGGGAAAAAACCAACGGGAGCGATCAGCTATTCGGAGAAGCCACCCGCCGGGCGGGAAATGTCATTCTTCCTTTTTATTTTACGCTGGGAAAATCCCAAGAAGGAGCAAAGAAAGCCGTTATTGCCTCTCCTGTCGCTGCGGCTTCCTTTTTGCTCTTCGATGACCCCAAGAAATTTACTGACTTTCCCCCTCCGTCCGCCAACGAAATTTTTGCCCCCCCTCCAGAAATCTCTCAAGGGGCCAAGGCCCTCGGACACATCAATGTCCTTCCCGATACGGATGGCAAGGTGCGCTGGGATCCATTGATCATCGAGTATGGTGGACATTACTACCCTTCTTTCAGTTTGCAAGTCGCGGCCTCGGCCCTGGGGCTGTTGAGAGGGGACATCACCGTTCGCGTAGGTCATTCCATCCGTTTAGGGAATAAAAAAATTCCAACGAACCCCCAAGGGATGATGCTCCTGAATTATTATGGAGGCAATCAAACCTTCCCCTATCATTCCTCTGCCGATGTCCTTGCGGGAAAAACTCCGGCAGAGACTTTTAAGGAGAAAGTCGTTTTCGTGGGAGTAACCGCTGCCGGGATGTCTGCCGGAGCCCATGACCTCATGGCGACTCCCTTCTCTAACCAATTTCCCGGTGTAGAAAAACACGCCCATGAAGTCGCTTCTGTCCTCCAAGGCCGCTTTATTTCCCGTCCAACCTGGGCTTCTTTCGGAGAGTTTGGGTTGATTTGGGGGATGGGACTTCTGCTCACTTTTTTGTTACCGAAGGTTCGGCCGACTTATCAGCTCGCCACAAGTCTAATCGTTCTCTTGGCTTTAGGTGGGCTGATGATCGCGGCCATTTTTCAGGGAACGTGGATCAAAATCTTTTTTCCTGGCTTGCTGGTAATCCTCCAGTATGTTGCGGTTACGGCTCGCCGGGCTCCCATGGTCCAAAAAGAAACGACTCGCGCCACCGATTTAACGGGCATCGTCCATGACGAAGATGAACTGCCTGGGGTAGCCGACCGGGCAACCCGTCCGGAGGCCGCTGGCTCCGTTCAAAAGATCGGCAGGTATGAGATCTTAGGAGAGCTCGGGCATGGGGCGATGGGAGTGGTGTATAAAGGAAGAGATCCGATCATTGACCGCTTGGTGGCTATCAAGACCATTCGTTTCGACCGGTTCTATGAAGAACAAGAGATTCAAAATCTGAAGGAACGGTTTTTTAAGGAAGCCCAAGCTGCTGGACAGCTTATCCACCCCAACATCGTCACGGTCTTTGACGTGGGCGAAGATAAAGGACTCTCTTTCATGACCATGGAATACATCGAAGGGGAGAGTCTTGCCCAATTTACGGCCAGAGGCCGCCTGCTGCCCCCAGAAAAAGTTTTGACGATAATCATCGGAGCCGCCGAAGCCCTGGATTTTGCCCACCGCCGGGGGATCGTCCATCGCGATGTGAAACCTGCCAATATTATGCTCACCCCCACGGGGCAAGTAAAGGTAATGGACTTCGGTATTGCCAAACTCCCTACTTCCACGCTCACCCAAACGGGGTCCATTCTGGGCACTCCTTCTTACATGTCACCGGAACAAATCAACGGTCTGGACCTTGACGGACGATCTGACCTTTTTTCTCTGGGCAGCGTTTTTTATGAACTTCTCACCGGGACGAAGCCTTTTAAAGGGGAGACGCTCTCTGCTTTATCTAACCAAATTACTCAGGGAACCCCCCAGCCGGTTTCACGGACAAATCCCGACATTCCCCCATCTTGCGATGAAATCCTGCTCCAAGCCTTGGCCAAGGCACCGCAAAATCGTTTCCAGAGTGGAAAAAATATGGCCGAGGCCTTGAAAAAGATCCTTCAAGAAAACAGGGAAAACCCAACGCAACCCTGAGGGAGGAAAATAAAGAATCGATCATAGAATATTTTGGGCCTTGACTTTTTAGTTTTAATTCAACTATATTATTCAAAATTCTTAACCGCCGGAGTATCCAGCAGAAACATTTTTAGAGAATTTCCCAATATGAGGGGTTTGAATTGGCCGGGAAGGATTATCAGGTGAAAAATCGTATCAGTACCTCTTCCTTATGGACTTACCTGAATCCTAACCAGAATATTTTTCCCTTAAAGATTCCCCTTACTACGGAAGATCCCTCAACTCTCGAAAAAATTTCTTTTCCTTTCATAGTGCTAACCGACTCTGACCCTCTCACCCGCTTACTGGAGGCAAAATTTACAACCGATGCCGGGAGTGAGATCAAGAAAGTATTCCTTTTGATTCAAAGAGACCAATATTTGCTGACCAAGGATGACTTATGGCCCCTGAGCAACCAAGATATTGACTATTCTTGGCAAAAAGCTTTTTCTTTTCACTCTGCCAAAAAGGCAGATGGTTCTTTCATTATCCTTCGCCAAGTCAACCCAAAGGAAGGACTGCAACCCTGGCAATCTCTATTCTTTTGTAAAGCCAAACATCTTTATTTCCATCCTGTCTGTCCCCAATGTGGCTTTGAATTACAACAATGCCAGGATGATACCTTTCTCCTCCGCTCTGGACTCCAGGCCTATTCCACCTCCTTGAAACGTTACCTTCTTTGCCCTTCCTGTTTAAGCGAGGGAAAATCTGATTTTTATACGTATGCTTTGGATAATTTCGACCCGCCCACGCTCAAGGATCGTTTCACTTTAATTAAAGAATTTGGGAAGCTGGGTGAAACCCGCCAATCGGCCAATCTATTTCCTTGTTTAAATTGCCCCAGTCACCCGGATTGCTATGGACCAAGCTTTTTAGCTCTCTCCCGGATCGTCCCTTTTTCTTTTTATCCTTTTTTCATGTTCATCTTCGAAGCGATGTCCTTGAATGCCAAAGATTTTTTATCCATTCTCTCTGGCGCCACCTTTGAGGAAATCCAAAACCAGCTCCAAGCCGGGCGGGAATTCGGCAGAACCAATTCCTTAAAGTCACTTCAACAAGACTTGCTGACCAAGGCGATTAACCTTTTCGACCGCAATGAACGGTATTTTCTGGAAGTTTTTTATTTGAAGCTCTCTTTTTTAAGCGAAGTTTTACGAAGCCTCTTTTCAGAAGGAGGCTTTTTCGAGAACCCGCACCTGCGCTTCTCCCTGAACCGAATCTGGGTAAAACTGGCCACGCCAGGAAATTTTCTTCCTTCTTTCTGGAATTTTAAAATCCAGCGAATGGATATCAATAGAACTTTCCAGGAGACCCAATCCTTCCCTAAATTACCCCAAGCGGACGGTCTATACTTTCTGGGCCAACTTTGGTTTTATACCTTTTTAGTCAATAAGAAACAAAATATCACCGAAATTTATTTTGCCCTGGGCAAGGTATTGGATCAGGCTTTTTCTGGGGGTTCAGCTTCTTTCGTGGAAGATTCCCCTACCTTCTGTCCTGAAAATATTTTCTGGAATCCGGAAGGTAAGACGGTGAGAAAAAAATACCATCCTCTCTGGGAAAAGGCCTTGAGTATGGGATGTTCATTAATGCAATTTAGCCTGAAGCAAGACTCGCCATGGTCGCAAGAAGCTTTTTTTCAACAACTGGAAGCCTTACGGGAAGAAGTGAAAGAAAACCTCTTGCGGGAAGGGCCGGGGAAAGAGGAAAAAGAATTTTTGCCAGCCAATCAGGCCATTCGGAAAATTTTAGAGAAGCTTCTTAGAAAATGGCAAATGGAAGTTGAGCCAGCCCGAGAAGAATCAATGGAAACGATCATCCTTGCGCCTGAGGAATACAAAAAAGGGGCCCCGGCGCCTTCCATCCAGGAATTGCCAATAAAAGAAGAAACCCCTGAAACGGTGATGATCTCTCCCGGGGGCATTCCCCAAGAGGTTCCTTCAACTCGCCTCCAAAAAAGGAGAGAGCCAGAAGATACTCTCGAGACCGTAATGATTTCCCCTTTCCAGGCGAAAGGTAAAGAGGAACCTCCGGAGACGATTATCGTCTCTCCCTCAAAAGCCCCTCAGGGAGCTGGCAGGACTTCAGCGGCATTCCCCCCGGAAGATTCAAGGGCCTTAGACCGAAAAGTTTCTGCCCCGGAGGCCGAAAAAGAAGAGTCTCGGGAAGAGGATTTTTTATCCGAAACTGTGATGCTTAGCCCCAAAGAGGTTCGGGATAAAAAAGAAAAACATGGGACCAAAAGGTAATTCCATGGCGATGGAGAAATTAGCCGCCGAAATCAGGACGGTTTATGAGTCAGATCCGAAGCAATCGGAATTTATGATCGAACCCTTCCTGCAAAAGAAATGGAAAGACTACTCTCCCCCGGAGCGGTTGAACCTCTTGGAGAAACTGAATAAGCAATTTGAGGATTCCACCCCAAGCCAGGTCCAGCAAGGGACCGGAGCAGGGGATCCTTCCCGCCTTCTCTCCTTGCTTTTAGGGAAAAGAGTCTCCGTGCTCGACCTTTCCTCCGAAGAATTTTTAGAAAAACTGGCCCGTTCCTTGAATACCGTCTTTGACACTCTCAACCAGATCATCGGGGTGATCCACTCAACCCTTTGGGGAAAGCAGGCTGAGATGGAAACGATCCGTTTGATCCTTGGTTCTAATCTGGAAGGGAAAGGGCAGCCTGACTCTCTACAAAATTATCTGGATCAGATTAAAGATGCCTTTTTAGTTTCCCACCGGGCTTTTCGTCTCGCCGCTCATACCAAAGTTGGGGAAGTCTTAAAAGAAATGGATCCGGACCGGATTGCCGCTGAAGCGGAAGGGGGGTTGGAGTTTGGCCCCTTGCGCAAGGCCAAGCTTTTCGAAATTTATAAAGAAAAATTTCTGAAGTGTAAAACCTGGCACGAATCAGGCCGCTTTTTGGAGGACCTGTTAAGAGAATTTGAAAAAGATTGTCAAAAATTATATGTCGTGGTCCAGAGGGGGGAACATGAAAAGATTTCTTAAAAAGTTTTTCCTTTTGTGCTTTTTATTGCTGGTTGTTTCCTGCGCTTCCAAACCGGCGATTTTGCCAACGCCGGAATGGCGTTATGAAAAAGACGCCCTTCGGCTGCAGCTGAAGAGTGATCCAAAATTAAATCTTTACGAAGACAGTCCCCATACCCTTCTTCTCTGTGTTTATCAGCTGGGGGACCCGAATGCCTTTAATCAACTGAAAGAAGAAAAAGAAGGGGTGGCCAAGCTT
>Ga0315284_10017559_pt1 | contig 10153 bp, 13 predicted proteins | sample YL17G09_16_MG_FD_203696 | JGI IMG/M metagenome (GOLD analysis project Ga0315284, IMG submission 203696) | Sediment microbial communities from Yellowstone Lake, YNP, Wyoming, USA - YL17G09_16 | ecosystem: Environmental > Aquatic > Freshwater > Lake > Sediment | place: USA: Wyoming | collected...
CGACACGGACACAGGCAACGCCTCGACGAAACCATCTCTGAGCAGGTTATCCTTCCAGCGCCGCGCCGAGCGCTCGCTCTTCCCGCTCAGAACGGCGATCTGCGTGAACGTCAGCATCCGGAAATCGGCAAGTTGACGCAGCAATTCGACCTCGTGTTCCGTTAATTGACGGGCCATCGGCCACCTCCAATCGTTGATGCCAAGGAATGTCTTGGCTTCGCTCCATACACAAAGCGGCAAGAAGCGCCTGCGAGTTTCAGATTGAAAGAGCATGGCGGCACCGGAGTTCTTGTCGGCGACTGCGTGCTGCTTCGGCGAGGAATACGAAGGCACTGGTGAAAAATGATGGTCTTCAGCGGATGTCGTGCTACAACAAACTTCAGCGCCACATGCGAGTTTTGCCGATCTGTATCTGGTTCACAAAAACGCAGGGGAAAGAACGCGGTGCAGCCGTGTCGTCTACTTGTGCTAAAATCGACGGACGCTGGAAAGATGTTGATATGCTCGTGGTCCAAACCGACGAGGGTGTGTTTGTGCGGAATGATCGGCTTCAAAACGACAATGAGAAAAAACGCTCTCTGACGGCGATGCGCGCGGGTCTCCGCGATGATCCAGATCCTGTGGCACATCTTTCGGGAGTCGCTTGCACGGCTCATGACCAGACTCTGCAGAAAGCAGCTCTGGCGGGGTTGGCGGTGCATGGGACAAAGGAAGCCGTTCTCGCAATTGCCAAACGACTGCTCGATTCATGGGGGATGGGAGCAATTAGCCGGTGCATCCAATTGTGTGGACGGCTAGCCGACCAGGGCGGCCTCGTCGTTCTTTCGTCAACGCTGTTTTACGATGACCGTTTTATCACAGAGAAGATCGACGCCATGAAGAAGGCACTTACCAAGAGCGGCGATGGGCTCGCCTTGCTGGCGTTAGACAAACTGGGAGGTGAACCTGAGCTTCATCGTGAACCAAGACTCGTCAACCAGTGGCGCGAGAAACTAAGCCATGTAGCCAATTTGGACATCAGAGAGGGAATAATCTTCGGGTCTGAATGGCAGGGTACCTGCGGGTGGATAGGACAAGTCCCCGCTGCATTCTCTCCGGCAGACATGTTCCGAGCTCGGCGATACGTTAACGGACGCATGCCGGGCCTAGTGGACTTGTATCAAAGCACACTCGAGCACATGGACAAGTAGATTCATCTTGGCCGCCTCTGGCCAACTTCCTGCGATTTCGCATCCTCACAATCGAACAGCGCAATCATGCTGTGCATGCGCGGGTTCCCCAATGACCCTTGTCGTGCTACCCCAAAGGTGAGTGCTTGCCGAGCGGATAGGTTTCAGGGCGCCGTTCCACTTATGCCGTTGCTGACGCAAAGGCAATTCAGGCCTTGTTTATGAACGCAAACCGAGCTCTGACCGGCCGACCGGTGTCAAAACATATCGCTGCAACCGGCTATTCCGACGTTCAGGTATCGTGTATGCCACCAACCCCTCCTGAATGAGTGTCCGCATCACGGCATGAAGTTGTCCCGAAACCTGTTCCTGGCCAAGACGGGAAGAGATTTCAGACTTGGACAAGGTACCTTCCACAAGCATGTCGAGTACACGGAGCTTCAGCGACTCCACTCCTGACTTTAGCTGTGACTCTAGCCGTGACTCTAGCTGCGATTTTGACTTGAGTGGAGTCCTGATTCCGTGGCGCGTATCAATTCCCGGGCGGAATCGCACCAAAACCTCGCCCGCGTCGCACTCAAATTCCGGCGCGGGCAAACCGGCGGCTTCCAGCAACTCTCTCATCCGGATTGTCCCTCGGCCCCATGCCTCGATGATGCCCCGGCGATAAAACTTGGCAATTGCGGGTCCAGAATTACCGACATGGACGTCGACTTTCTCAGCCATAAGGCAGCCATGTAAACCGGCTTCCCGCACCTGCACGAGTGTATTCCGTTGGAAACCGCTCAGCCAGAAGAGACGCAGGGGCGTCGCCGGTGCAATGGCACGGCGCTATAAGCTGCACCTGGTAGCGATGTAACGCGCCCAACGTGGCTTCGAGTCTTTCGACGGACGCATTGAGCAGGTGCACGCCTCCGATGACCGCGTGAAACTGCGTTACGCCGGATAGATCCGCGACGTAATCAAGCGTGTTGACAACCCCTGAATGAGCGCAGCCTAACAGGAGCACGATTCCTTCGGCGGTCTTTATCCATATTGCCTGGTCGTCCGTGATAGGGTCCTTGATGTGGCATTCTTCGTCAACAAAAAAAGGGCCGCCGGTGTCTTCAAAGGATATTCTGCGGGGGATGGGTCCTGTGACCCAGACGTACTCCGAGACTTGCGTCGGCTTGGTGGTGTCGAGCACATCCGCGGCCTTTTGGGAAAGAAGTTCCGCAATCTCGGCGCGCATGCCAATGGGTCTGGCCGGGGGCGTTTGCAGGCTGCCGTATCGCATTCCCACCGCGTCGGGGTGCATGAAAATCCTGGGCGTTGCGCCCCGTTCAAAGACGTGCGGCAGGCCCCCGGTATGGTCGAAATGGCCGTGGCTGAGCACAATGGCATCCGTCCGGCCAAGATCGACCCCGAGCGCAGCGGCATTTCCGGGAAGAGCCATCCCCATGCCGCTGTCAAAGAGGATGTGTCTCCCGTCGACGGTTAACCATATCGACAGCCCGTGCTCCGTTGCTAATTCGGGGACATTGGCTGCGTTATCCACGAGTATGATTACTTCAACTTGTCCCGCCATAATTCACTCCTAGTTGAAGAAGGCAATCGCCAAGGGCAAAAGAACCAGCACGACCAAAACGCCCGAAAAACCGAGGAAGAACGCGATACGAACTCGTTGCCATTTTGGATCGCGTCCTCGCGCCATTGACCAAATCCACTTTGCGTGCAGCGCAACATGCAAGCACACAATCCCCAGGAATGTATAGGACAGCCACTCGTAAATCTCCGCAAAATCATGTTTGCGAAATCCGAGAAAAGACGGGCCACCATGCCAACCGCGACCCGCCTCACGTCCGTTGTCCGCGACTGACCCTCTATCAGCGGTTGGCGCTTGAGGGGAATTTATGGAGTTGTCGTGCCAACGCCTGTCGCGCTGGGCATGTTGGCCGTCTACCGGACGGCCTTGCCCCGGAGGTTCGCCGAATACAAATTCCATTGCCAGGCCTGTGGCCGCCAAAAGGGCGAACACGCTGGCAGTAACAGCGCCAACGAGAAAATTGCGTGAGGATGCCGTGGAAAATAACATCATGTTGATTCTCCGGATCCTCACGTTTCTTTTTCGTATGGCCACATGGCGACACCGCCGTCCAATACTCTCACTCTCGAAAAACCAGCTGCTTTCAGAATGAGCGCTGATTCATACCCGCGAAGTGATGCTTGACAAAAGGTTACAATTTCCTTGTCGTGCGGCAATTCGCCAAGCCGTTTTCTCAAGGCTCCCAAAGGTATCAACGTAGTCTTTGGCAGCCGTACCTGAGCATGTTCCTGAGGCGAACGAACATCCAGAAAAACAAAATCTTCGCCAGCCTCAAGTTTTGCATGAACCGCCTCTGCGGGTATCCCGTCCATGACACCATCTTGCTTGTTTCGAGCAACATTGGCCGCAGTAATGATATTGTCCATGGCTTGCGAGTAAGGAGGCGCGTAGCACAGGTCAAGGTTGGCTAAGTCGTCCAGCGTCATTCCTGCCATAATGGCCGTGGCGGCCACATCTACCCGTTTTGAACCATCGCCCGGCCCGACTGCTTGCAGTCCAAGAACCTTGCCGGTATTGCGCTCAGCCACAATCTTCATAAGGAGCGACTTGGCCTGCGGCATGTAGTGGGGCTTATCCGGTCCCGGCACGGAGGCGGTTACGATGTCGTATCTCAGTTGACGGGCGGCTTTTTCCGTAAGTCCTGTGCGCGCAACACAGAAATCAAAGACCTTGCAGACGGTACTACCCAACACACCGGGAAACTTCTCGTCGCCGCCACAGATGTTGATTGCCGCCACGCGCCCCTGCTTATTTGCAGTGGAACCCAATGGCAAAAATGCCGGCCGACCCGTTAGTCGGTCAACGCACTCCACGCAATCACCCGCGGCATAAATATCAGGGTCAGAAGTGCGCATGCGATCATTGACCTTTATGGCGCCGGTTGTGCCAATTTCCAGTGATGCCTTGCGCGCAAGGTCCACATTTGCCCGGACGCCTACAGCCATAATGACCAGATCCGCGAGGATGGATTCTTTTTCAGCCTTGACGCGTGCAACAACGGCCTCGTCCTCATCTGATTCAAGGGCGAGCGCCTTTGTGCTCGTCAGCAGGCATACGCCTTTTGCCACCATGTGTTGCTCAACAAGTTTAGCCATTTCCCAGTCCAGCATGTTGAGTATCTGGGGCAACGCTTCGATCATCGTGACATTGCAGCCTACGGCCACTAACGCCTCGGCTGTTTCTACGCCGATAAGACCGCTACCAATGATAACGGCGTCCTTAACCTTTCCCGTGGCCAGCATCGTCTTGATGTTTTCCGCTGAGGGAACCGAGTGAAGCGTAAAGACGTTCTTCTTGTCCACTCCCGGGATAGGCGGAAGCACTGGCGACGCCCCGGTTGCGAGCACAAGCGTGTCATAGGTCAGCCAGGCATCTTCCCCCGTAGCCAATATCTTCACATGGACACGCTTGCCTGCACGGTCTATCTCAAGTGCCTCGGTACCGCTCTGCACCTTGACGTTCTTCACGTTCTGGAAAAATGCGGCATCGCGCACCGCGCCAGCGGGTGTGCTCATCAGGTCTTTCTGTTCTTTCACTTCCCCGGACACGTAATAGGGGAACCCACAACCGGCATACGAAAGAAAAGCTCCTCGCTCGATGATGGTCACTTCCGCGTCGGGCTTCATACGAACAATCTTGGCTGCGGTCTTCGGTCCTGCAGCGACACCGCCAATAATCAGGACTTTCATCTTCATTCCTTTCTCGCACTACGCGCTTCTTTATGATGGACACACCATGCGTCGTCGTCACCCATGAAAAAGGTCAAGCGGCGCGCGTCACTGCGCCCACCGACCAGTCATCAAGAACACGCTAAACGTCTTCATCTCCCCACTGGCATCTGGTTTGATGATCTCAGCGGCGCTCCCGTCGCATATGTCGACAAAACCTGCCCTCGCTAACGAATCCCGAAGCCCAGAACGTTCAAAACCAAAATGGAACACACCTTCGTTGTTGCCATGAAACTTGCCGTCTTCCACGTCCAAGTCCGCGATGCATAGGCGCCCCCCAGGCTTGAGGACCCGCGCGAACTGTTCGAGGATCGGCATGATTTCTTGGATGTGATGCAGCGTCATCGTGGTCACCACCAAGTCATACGTACCATCCAGGACGTCCCCGCAATCCAAATCAACCCGCCGCGTCGTGACATTTTCGATTGGGTACGACTGGATCTTGCGTTCCAGAACGTCCAACATCCCCTGCGAACTGTCGACTCCAGTGACATGACCCACGCGTGCCGACAACTGAAGCGTCACAAGTCCCGTTCCACAGCCAAAATCAAGTGCATCCATCGACGGGGTCAAGACGATTTGTTCACTTATGGCGCGGAACAAGTCCTTCGCCAGTTGCACTCGGATCGGTTCCTCGTCCCAAGTCGCCGCCTCAACGTCAAAATTGCGTTTGCTGCTTGCCATGTGGTTACTCCTTAGCTCTTCCTCATAAATACCAAGCTTCGCCTCTAATTCCGCTCTTCTCTATAGTCCGAGCTGGCCGTCAGTGATGGCAGCGGCAAAACCCCTCGCCCGTCGGAAGAGAACCGGCAAGATAGGCTTCCACGGCTTCCTGTGCCGGCAGTTCCGTTTGCACCATCAGGGGTTCAATGCCGAAAGATTTGAGCGCTTCCGCTGCGCGCCATCCCATCCCGAGACACAGGATCGCCTCACAATCCTTGAGGGTTTCTCCCATGTTTGCATGATTATGCCCGTGAGATTGGCCATCCGAACCGGACCCTTGGCATTCGCCATGCTGCACCGCACCCGCACCATTCGCGCGAACCTCTCTTCGCGCTATCCGTCCGTCTTGAACTTCAAACACCATGAAAGACGCACTTCTCCCAAAATGGGCCGCGATAAATACCCCGTCATCGGATGGTACTGCAATTCTCCTCATGATTACTTTTTCCTCTCTCGTTAAGCCTGCGATTGTTATCTGGATTGGCCGCCACGATGGCAGCAACGTTTACGAACGAGGCCTTCGCCACCGCTCTGACCGCCGCCATCCTGGCCGCCACAATTCTCGCGGCGGAAGTTGGCGCTCCCGCAACTCGGACACCTTTCCGGGCACCCGCCGCCAAACGGCAGTTCCCATGTGTGCAAACAGTCCTGGCACTTGAATTGCCTCATGCCTTCCATCTCGACTTTTCCGCCTTCTATTCTCAATGCTTTTCCCAGAATCAGCGCCTCGGCGGTCTTTCGCCGCGCGGTGTCGATGATGCGGCCAAATGTCGGACGCGACACGTTCATCGATGCCGCGGCCTGTTCATGGTAAAGGCCATTTAGGTCCGCAAGGCGCAACGCCTCAAACTCGTCCAACGTCAACACAATCTCCTCCAGAAACCGCGCGGGAATGCCCGACGGCTTGAACACAGCGCATGGCGGTTCCTGGCCGATTCGACGACAACATTGCGGACGCGACATAGAGCGAATTCCTTTCACGTATGTTGACGGCATTATGAGCATATGTTCATAATATGTCAAGTCCTCAGTTTGTCCGGATTGGCAGAGTCTATGTATACTTGCACCAAGTAACGGAGGTCGAAGACATGAGTATAAACTCTTGAGGCCTCAAGTTGATCGTACAATGCGTATCGCGTTCATACGCGTGGATCGGATTTCACTGGAGTCATGAGAAAGCAGCAGCCCATAGCGGCCAATACGACGGACATCATCCTCGAGAGCATCTCAGATGGCGTGTTCACCGTGGATCACGACTGGCGAATTATGTCGTTCAACCGCGCCGCGGAGGAGATTACAAGCGTTCGCCGCGAGGAGGCTATCGGCAAGCGATGCTCTGAGGTGTTCCGGGCCAGCATGTGCGAAGCAGACTGCGCCCTGCGGCACACGATGCAAACGGGCCAGACGGTCGTCAACCGTTCCTGCTACATTGTCGATTCGAAAGGGCGGCGCATACCGATCAGCGTCTCGACGGCTTTATTGCGCAATGCGGAAGGCGCCGTGGTCGGTGGCGCGGAGACGTTCCGGGATCTGAGTATAGTCGAGGAGTTGCGCAAGGAACTTACTGGGCGTTTCGAAATCGGCGATATCGTCAGCCGTAGTCCGCACATGCGTCGTCTCTTCGATGTGCTTCCGCAAGTAGCGTCCAGCGACAGCACTGTGCTGATTCAAGGCGAGACGGGCACAGGCAAAGAACTTCTGGCGCGGGCCATTCATCACTTGAGCCGGAGGAAGGACAAGCCGTTCATCGCGGTGAATTGCGGCGCCCTGCCGGATACCCTCTTGGAATCGGAGTTGTTCGGCTATAAAGCCGGAGCGTTTACAGGTGCAGAGCGGGACAAGCCGGGCCGGTTTGCCTTGGCCGAAGGAGGGACCATCCTTCTGGATGAAATCGGCGATGTGACCCCGGCGCTTCAGGTCAGGCTACTCCGCACTTTGCAGGAGCGCACCTATGAACCGTTGGGAGCCATCGCGTCCGTACGGGCCGACGTGCGCGTCATTACTGCCACGAACAAGGACCTATCCGAACTTGTGGAGAAGGGATCGTTCCGCAGCGATCTGTTTTACCGAGTCAACGTCGTTCGCATGGAGCTGCCTCCGCTACGTAAGAGAAAAGAAGACATCCCGCTGCTGGTCGAGCGCTTCATCGGCCGCCTTAACCGGCTACAAGGCCGCGCCGTCCAAGGGATAACGCCCGAAGCTATGGATATACTTATGGCCCACGACTATCCTGGCAACGTGCGCGAGTTGGAGAACATCCTCGAACACGCCTTCGTGCTGTGCGCATCCAGCGACACCATCGGGCCACGCTGCCTCCCGGAGCACCTTGCCGCACGGAGGGACGTCTCAGATTCGCGATTCAACGTGCACCCAGTGGCCATCAACGCCGCCGTACAAACCGTCGAGGCACAGGTAATCCTAGATGCTCTTCGCCGCAACAACGGCAACCGGCTCGCCGCCGCCCGCGAACTCGGTATACACAAGAGCACGCTCTTCCGCAAGATCCATACGTTTGGAATTGCCTTTCCAAAGAGAACAAGCTAAGAGCAGTAAGTCGCATTATCACGACTGTATTCTCGCCACGGGGGGAACAATGCGACTTTGAATGAATCGCCGAAGCCTCTTACCGATCATTCCAACATCTCGTAACGTCTTTCCATAAAATGACTTGTTGCGACTACTGAGCACTTGAGTCCTGTTTGGCATCATTATTGCTCTATACCTTAGCAGCAATGAGAAATACACGCATGAGAGTCGCAATGACGATATGGGATAACCGGATATCACCGGTGTTCGACACGGCGCGCGAACTTCTTATTGCCCAAGTTGACGGTCAACAGTTGTTGGAAAGAAAGCAAGAAAATCTGGGGCAACAGGCCCCGGGGCTGCGAGTGGACCGAATGCGCGAGTTGAATGTGGACACGCTCATTTGCGGTGCAATTTCGCGGCCGCTAGCAGAGATGCTGGCCGCGGCAGGCATCCGTGTGATTCCATTTGTTGCGGGCGGCACGGAAGAGGTCCTTGCCGCCTACTTGAACGGAGGACTGCCAGCGCCATCGTTCGCGATGCCGGGTTGTAGAGGCAGGACAGAACAGGCTCGGTGTAGGCATCAAGGCCGGCGGAGAAATGGGCGAATGGTTTGAGTGTGACGACAAGACCTGACGTCATGTGACGTTGGGCATTGAAAAGAAGCTCGCAAGAAGGATGAAGAAAAGGAGAATGGTTATGCCAAGAGAAGATGGAACAGGGCCGCAAGGCATGGAACCTGGAACCGAAAAAGGTGCGGGACCGTGTGGCGGCGGAAAAAACAACGCGAGCAGCACAGCAGGATCGGGCCGTGGTCGCGGCCATGGTCAAGGCCATGGTCAAGGACAAGGCGCCGCTCGTGGCCAAGGTCACGGTCAGGGCCAAGGTCGCGGACAGGGAAGAAACAGGTAAGGCCGATTCATAGGCCATACCGAAAGGAGCAACTTCATGCCGAGAGAAGATGGAGCAGGTCCGGCCGAACTTAGAGCGGGCTGTTGTACGGAAAGGCATATCCCCGACTTGATGAACCCGGCGTTAGACTACGGTCCTGGCCGGCACGGCCGGGGACGCCACGGCCGACGCAACAGATTTCGCGCGACCGGCCTCACCGGCTGTCAGCCCCCTTCAGCCGTGTCGCGAGAGCACCATCTGGAGTTGCTGAAGGAGCAACGCAAACGCCTCGAGGGCGCGATCGAGGAGACCAATAAACAGATTGCGAGCCTCGAAGCGGAAACAGACTTGTGACAGTTTAATCATCGCACTTCTGTCATTGTCGGGAAGCGGCAAGATCGCTCATCCTGCTTGGCGAGAGATATGGCCGGAAACCCGGCCAAGCGCGTAAGAACCTTACGAAAGGAGGTGATTAGAATGCGTAAGCTATTGTTCGTACCACTATGTCTTGTGAGAGGCTTTTGCCTGCCGGTGCTCGTTGCAAGCGCACTGGTCGCAAGCGTCGTCTATGTGGCCTCAAAAACCGTGTAGCGGCAAAGCAGCCCATCTGCGTGGCGCGGGTAACCAGAGACGTGCTGCGTGGCGGGTTCGAAAGGATGAGCATGGAGAACAGAAGACTTCTGATGGCGCCCGGCGATGCGCGCTGGGCGCCTGCGGGATCTTCCAAGACTGAAACGGGCCGAAGCAGGGCATGCCGGTCCTGCCGGCCTTGCGCAAGACGAAAAGCGGCGGCAACGGATCCCGGGCCCAAATGCGCCGTCGAGTATTCATGAAATCGTGTGTTATCACAATTACAACCATAGAGAGGATGCGATACAAATGATTCGAGTCGGAATTGTGACATGCGCCAATACTACGCAAGAGCTGGCTTGCTGTTCGCACCTGTGCCTGCGCGACCTCAACGAGGGGCGGGGGACGTTCGCGGCCTACAAAGAAAACGGTGGTGCGAAGTTGGTGGGAATCGTCAGTTG
>Ga0315284_10017561_pt1 | contig 10151 bp, 9 predicted proteins | sample YL17G09_16_MG_FD_203696 | JGI IMG/M metagenome (GOLD analysis project Ga0315284, IMG submission 203696) | Sediment microbial communities from Yellowstone Lake, YNP, Wyoming, USA - YL17G09_16 | ecosystem: Environmental > Aquatic > Freshwater > Lake > Sediment | place: USA: Wyoming | collected...
CCTTCATTCCGATGACCTGGATTCCCGCCTTCGCGGGAATGAAGGTGTCGGGCGTTGGCCCAAAATCTCCGCTAATTCCGCGGCCATGCGAAGGGTCTTGCGATAGCTTCTAGATTTCCTGCTGATCGATGATCGCGATCCCTTCCTCCGTAAGCTCGTAACACTCGTAGACGAGGCGGTAGATCTCCTCGTCCGTGGCGGCGATTTGGCATTCAAGGATGCGTTCGTCGTGGGCACGGCGAAAACCCCTGCTCCGCCTTCACAAGAAAAACTATCGCCGCCGCCGTCATGTGCAAGACGTACGCTACAATGTGGACGGGCACCTCTATCGGTGTTCGGCCTTGGCCATGTCCGCCGAGCTTGTTGCGCGCCGTTGGCACACCTCCCTCGAGCAAAGCCCTTAGTCCCGACATTTGAGATTCCCAGAACTCTGGAATCAGACCGTTCTTAATGCAGATGGCTAGAAGGTTCCTCGCCGTGTCCTTCGATCCATATTTCCATTGGCGTTTCTCGCAAATTACCTTCATGGTGCTTTCAAACGATTTCAGCGCCTCGTTTAGAGCTTCTTTGTGGTTGCCATGGCGATAGTGTTTGTGCGCCTTCAGAAACTCCTCTTGAGCGCCGGCGTACGCTTTCTCGCTTAGCAGCTTGAGAACTGGCTTGAGAACCTCGACATGGAGAAACTGCGAATCGGCTCTTACTATCTGCCCTCCCTCGAACTGATAGCCGACACCGTTTTCCCGGAAACGCGTGTTCAACTCCTCGATAGCCTGGTTATGCCCAAGAGAGCTTGCCTCACCCTCATCCACACCCTTCCTGCGACGACGCGGAGCCGGAGCCGTAGCGTTCTTGAGAATCTCCTGGAAGGAAAGCTCTACGGCATCGAGGACTCTCTCCACATCAGGTTCCCCTTGAAGGAAAGCGATCAGTTCCGCACGGTAGTCTTGCTTCTGATCCGGCTTGGAAAGCTGGAGAAGGCCATATTCACGTTGCAGCGTCTTGACTATTCCTTCGTATTCGCGTCCGAGCCACTGTCCCTGGCCCAAGAGCAAGCTCTCTAACGGACCCGCTGAAGGATCCGGCCCACCGAGATAGTCAGTCAACAAGTGTATGATCTGGACGCGGAGGCGACCGGGAATGTGGTCGTACGTGAAAACGTCTGGAACTTCTCCTCTCAGACGCTTCTGTCGTTTTGAGAACAGATCTCTTACTCCCATAAACTGTCCTTTCGCTTCTGCCTACGCAATGTTCCAACACTGGCCATCGGTACCGCGATTGGTCAAAGAGGGCGTCATGTCAGATGTCATTTTGGTGCCGATCCCTCGACAATAGCGATTTCTTCGTCAGTTAGTTCGTAAAGCTCGTAGACGAGGCGGTCGATTTCGTCGTCCGTGGCGGCGATTTGGCGTTGCAGGACCCCACGCTCGTGCTCCGTGTTCGTCGCTTGCAGCCGCTTGTGCAGGTCAAGCATCCGCTGCACCAGCGAGACCATCTTGTCGTGGCGGGCTCTGTCCGCATTAGAGCGGATTGTCGGAAGTGGAAGCCTCTCGATATGGCCGGAAAAGAGCCGAAATCGCCATAGACCGCCCCGCAACGCATTCGAGAGACCCCGGATCACAAACCATGACACCTTCGAATTGAGAAGACCGAGAAGATACTCTGAGTCTGAAGCGATAAAGTATACAGTGTTGCTAAAGAACATCCCTTCGTGGTCGAGCGAGAACTTGGGATACCGAGACATGTCGGGAAAGATGATTTTACCACCGGTGAAACGACTGGCGTAGGCCGCTTGCGGCTGCTGGAGTTCATACCAATTCTGGTTCGTTGCCCTACCCTTGAGAGCAGCTTTCCACGGCGAGAGATGCTCAAGAATGGCGGGATATTTCGCGACGTCGATGCCGTGTGGCGTGTATATCAGCCATTGGCCATTCCACGAAAAGGTCCACCGATCCAGGCTTTGCCCTGACAGATAGGGATGGATGATCTCGACCGCTTCAGGGTTTGTGCTGAGGATGTTGTCTCTTACTTGGTCACTTATGATGAATGCCTCATTTAGCCCGGTCTTTATTCCCATGCCCACTGTGTTGTAGACATTGAGAAGAGGCTGAAATCCTCGAAGCAAGCGTTCCCGCAGGACCTTGGAGGGCTTTGGCTCAAAGACCCACGCTTGATCGTCCAGTGTAGACTGCTCGAGCAGGAATTGCTGGACAAATGGTTCCTTGCCGGGGATTTCCCGCATATCAAGCTCTTGAAGAAAAAAAGGCACCCTTGGTTTCTTTTCTGTGCTTCTGGCCGCGACGAGCACGAGTGGGTAGACGGTAGCGCCCACGAACGGCGTGATATCACCGAACTCCGTCAATGATTCGAGATCGAGATTGCTCTTCGTGAACTGTCTCAAGTTCCTGCCCGACTGCGATCTAGTGAATGTGTTGCTGACAATGAACCCGATCACACCGTTACACCGCAGAAGTCGTGTTCCTCGTTCAATGAAGTAAAAGAAGATGTCAGCTCTGTCCGCATGAACCTCATAGTGTAACTTCAGGTAAGACTTTAGGTCCTTGAAAGCTTCCATCCGTATGTATGGCGGGTTTCCGATGACGCCGTCGAAGCCGCCGGATTTGATGATGTCGGGGAATTCGGCGTTCCAGTCGAAGGCGTTGATGCGGTAGGTTTCTTCTTCGTCGAAGGCGTCGAGTTGTTTGCCTTGGTAGAAGTCGGGGCCGATGAGAGAGTTGCCGCACTTGATGTTGTTGGCGAGGTCGGGCAGGGCGCGTTCGTGGAAGAGGGCGAATTGTTTGGAGAGGGTTTCGGCGCTTTCGCCTTCGAGGACGCGGAGCAGCAGTGAGAGTTTCGTGACTTCGACGGCCTGGGAGTCGATGTCGACGCCGTAGATGTTGGCGAGCAGGATGCGTTTCCGTTCGGAGGTCGCGAGCCGCCACACGCCGCGGTGGTCCTGGTAGATCCGGGGCTCTTTGCCGGTGGACGATTTTGCAATGTCTTTGCTGTAGTACTCGAGGTGCCAGTCGAGGAGATACTGGTACGCGCCAAGAAGGAACGAGCCTGAGCCGCAGGCCGGATCGAGTATGGCGAGTGGACGGCCGATCTTCGACGGACGCCAGCTTTCGGTGACACCGGCGACATCCTGCGGGGTCTTGCCTTCGAGCAACTTGCCGACGGTGTGTTTGACGATGTAGTCGACGATGTAGCTCGGCGTGTAGTAGACGCCGCCGGCCTTGCGGACTTCGGGTTTCTGTTCGACTTTGGCCTGGCCGCCCGCCGTGAGGCGGATGACGCTGCCGAGGAAACGTTCATAGACCTGTCCGAGGATCTCGGCGGGAAGCACGGAGAACTCGTAGGGGCTTTCGGGATAGTAGAGGCGCTTGATGATCGCCTTGAGGACCTTGTCGTCGATATCGAGTCCGGGCGTCAGCGTGTCGGGTGCGCCGGGCCGGTCCTTCTCCTTGTGGAAATGGAAGAGTCCCGAGTTGTATCGCTCATCGGCGCGTTCATAAAGCACGCGCAGGCGGGCGTACACGTCGCCGCCGTTCTGGAGCGCCATGAGTTGCGCGTACGGTTCGATGGCGCGGTCTTCGCAAATCCGAAGGAAGACGATCCGGTCGATGGTGGTCTGGACGGCATAGTTGAGTTCCCGCTGCGAGATGCCGGAATTGCGCAGGGCGATGTTGCGCGCGAGGAGGTCGCGCCATTCCTCGATCTCCGCGAGAAAGGCGTCGTCGACTTCCGCCGTGCCGCGTCTCTTCGTGGTGGATTCGACGTACTTGTCGAGCGCGCCCTTCTGGATCGCTTGCGGCGAGAAGATCGCCGCCATTTCCTCCCACCGTTCCGGGTATTCCGCGTAGGGGATATAAAGGACGCGCGCGGTGGATGCCTTGTCGCCCAGTACAGGCTTGACGCGCGTGTCGTAGACGATGAACTCCTCGAAATCGCTCAGGATCGAGACGGGCAGTTTGGCGGTCCAGGCGTAGCGGCGCAGTTGGTACGCGGGCGACGGGTCTTCCTTGAGATTGACGGACGGCTTCTTTGCTTCGAGGAAGAACATGCGCCGTCCGCCGAGGCGGAACGAGTAGTCCGGGGCCTTCGCCACGCCGCCAATCCTTACGCTGTCCTCGTGGACGACCTGCTTGAACTGCTCCGCAAAACCCAGGCGGTTGTGGATGTCCCAGCCAAGGGCCTCGAACATGGGATCTATGAATTCGTCACGGACCTGGGCTTCGTTGTACTCGGGCGATCTGTAGGCGTCGCGGTGCTCGTCAAAGCGCTCGATAAGATCGACGACTTTCGGCGGTATCGGCATGGCGCATGTGATCTCTGCGAAACGGGTAGATGTGCGCAGTGTACTATGGCGTGTCAAGCATGGGCAAGCCGCGTAGCGCCGGCTGCGGCTGAAGGCTGGATAAGACAAGAACGCAGGAGCGATGGGGTTGGCCGCTCCTGCATTTGGATGCTTGGTATGTGTTACTTCTTCTCTTGGTGTTCGCCGATGCCGACTAGTTCGATGCGGGCCATGGGGGCGGCGTCGCCTGAGCGGTTGCCGAGGCGGAGGATGCGGGTGTAGCCGCCGGGACGTTCGGCGAGGGCCGGGGCGATGGTCGAGAAGAGGGCCTTGACGGCTTCCTTGTCGCGGAGTGTGGCGTATGCGTTTCGCCGGTTAGCCACGTTGTCGGTTTTCGCCAAGGTGATCAGGGGTTCGGCGAAAACTCGCAGCTCTTTGGATTTGGCGACGGTGGTCTCGATGGCGCGGTGGGTAAACAGCGCCACGGCCAGGGCCTTCATGGTTGCTTTTCGGTGAGCCATCATGCGGCCCAACCGTCTGCCTGATTTCCGGTGCCTCATTTGAATACTTCCTTCATGCCGGGTTTCGGGCTTCGGGTTTCGGGTCTCGGAGGGTCGGACAAGCCACGCACCCTAATCCCAAGACGCCCAAAAACCCATGACCCTGATCTATGCTTCGCCTTCGATTTCTTCTTCCTCGGCCTCGTCGACGGACACTCTCGAAAAGCCGGGAAGCTTCATGCCGAGATCGAGGCCCATTGATTCGAGGATGCACTTGATCTCATCGAGCGACTTCTTGCCGAAGTTCGGGAACTGGAGCATCTCCGGCTCGGTGCGGACCACCAGGTCCGCGATAGTGCGGATATTGGCCGCCTTGAGGCAGTGGGACGCACGGACACTGAGTTCGAGCTCGTCGACGGGCCGCGCAAGCGCCACCATCAGTTCGACGTCATTCTCGGAACCAGCGAGGGACGAATCTTTCTTTTCTTCGCTTTCCTGGCTGACGAAAATGCGGAAATGGTCGATCAGGACTCCGGCGGCTTCTTGTACGGCGGTGTCGGGCGTAATGGCCCCGTTGGTCCAAACGTCCAGGAGGAGGCGGTCATAGTCGGTCGTTTGTCCGACGCGCGCATCTTCGACCTGGAAGTTGACCTTGCTGACGGGCGAGAAACTTGCATCGAGGTAAATGGTTCCCAGGGGCGCGTGCTCGAGCTCGAAATTCTCTGCGGTGACGTAACCGCGTCCGTGGGCGACTTTGATCTCCATTTCGAGATTCGTGGATTTGGCGACGCTGGTAAGGACCGCCAGTTCGGGATTGAACACCTCTACATCGGCGTTCTTGAAGATCTGCCCCGCCGTCACTTCTCCCTGCCCCTTGAAGGAGAACGAGAAGATGATGGGCTCGTCGCGGTTGAGGCGCAACTGGCATCTCTTGAAGTTGAGCACGACGTTTGTAAGGTCTTCCCGTATGCCGGGGATCGCCGAGAACTCGTGCTGGATGCCTTCGATACGCAGGGCGGTCACGGCGGAACCCGCCAGCGAGGCCAGAAGCACCCTTCGCAGGGAATTGCCGATGGTGGTGCCATAGCCGCGCTCGAAGGGCTCCACGACAAAGCGGGCGTAACGGTCCGTAGCGCCGTCTTCCTTCTTGACCCATTTCGGAACCACAAATTCTTTCGCAATCATGTATTGTCAGCCTTTCGCTCTTGGGGTCCGCCCCTTCCACCACGTTTAGTGGCTAGTGGTCGGTGGCTCGCCACCAGTCACTAACCACTAGCCACTCCAATTCGCGTTATACGCGCCGGCGTTTGCGCGCGCGGCACCCGTTGTGCGGCATCTTGGTGACATCCCGGATCAGGGTGACGTCAAGTCCGGCGGCCTGAATCGCCCGGATGGCCGATTCGCGCCCGGCGCCGGGGCCACTGACATAGACACGAACTTCCTTCATGCCGAGTTCCATGACCTTGCGCGTCGCCGCCTCGGACGCCAACTGGGCCGCGAACGCGGTGCTCTTGCGGGAACCGACGAAGCCGACCTGGCCCGCGCTGGACCACGCCAGAACGTTGCCCTGCAAGTCGGTGATGGACACGATGGTGTTGTTGAACGTCGCAAGGATGTGCGCGACACCCGAGGTGACGTTCATCGAGATCCGGCGTTTCTTGCCTGTCTTGGCCTTGCCGCCGCCGGTGCTGCCGGGAGGGCGATTTTCCTTTGCCACCAGTCTACCTCCTACTTGTTCGCCATGTTACTTGTCTGGGGTCTAGGGTCTAGGGTATTCGCAGATCAGGAACACATTCTCCAGCACTGCCGATCTCTTTCGTCGAACAGGCATTTCGCTGAGGTCAAAATCCTCACCTCACACCGTATACCCTATACCCAACTTCATTTCTTCTTAATGGTCGTGCGCCGCGGCCCCTTTCGCGTTCTGGCGTTGGTGTGGGTCCGTTGACCCCGCACCGGCAGTCCGCGCTTATGCCGCAATCCGCGGTAACAGTTGATGTCCATGAGCCGCTTGATATTGGAGGACACTTCACGGCGAAGGTCGCCTTCCACCTTGTAGTCGTTCTGGATGACGACCGAAAGCTTGCTGACCTCTTCGTCGGTAAGCTCTCGCACGCGCTTGTCGGGATTCACGCCCGACTTCGCAAGCACGGCGCGGGCGCGCGTCAGCCCGATGCCGTAAATGGCCTGGAGTCCGGCTTCCACGCGTTTTTCGCGCGGAAGATCCACACCTACTACACGAGCCATGAGGAAATCTCTCCTATCGACGGCCGGCGGAGCGCTGCGCGCGCCGACGGGTTATCCTTGGCACTGCTTGTGCCTTGGGTTATCGCAGATCACGCGTATGCGGCCGTGCCGTTTGATGATCTTGCACTTCTCGCAAATCTTCTTCACCGAACTGCGTACTTTCATTGACTGCTCCCAATCGGCGTCCGTGACGCCGAGGTCCTCTGTATCGGAGGTGCGCGGCGCGCCTATTTGTACCGATAGGTGATGCGCCCGCGCGTCAAATCATACGGCGACATCTCGAGCTTCACGCGGTCGCCCGGCAGAATGCGGATAAAGTTCATTCGCATCTTCCCGGAAACGTGAGCGAGAATGACATGTTTGCTCTTCAGCTCGACGCGAAACATCGCGTTCGGCAGCGATTCGACGACCGTACCTTCGACCTCTATAGGCTGCTCTTTTTGCATACTCAAGCTTTGGCTATGCACTCCTACTGTCCCCAGGCGCGCCGGGGCGTCAGGGACAGGACTTCCGCTTCTCGTTCCCGCACGACGACGCTGTGTTCGAAGTGCGCACTCGGGCGTCCATCGGCCGTAACGGCGGTCCAACCGTCGTCGAGCACCCGGACGTCATACGTGCCCGCGTTCAACATCGGTTCGATGGCGAGAACCATGCCGGACTTGAGCCTCGGGCCGTGGTCGCCGGTGACCATGTTCGGGATCTGAGGATCCTCGTGCATCTCCGTTCCGATGCCGTGACCGACGAACACGCGGACCACCGAGAACCCTTCCGCCTCGGCCGTCTCCTGTATGGCGCGGGAAATATCCTGCAGATAATTTCCCGGGCGTGCGGCGCGGATGGCTCGCGCGAGCGCGAGGTCCGCGGCCCGCACCAGCCGTTGCCGCTCGTTGTCCACGTGGCCGCAGGGAATCGTCAACGCCGCATCACCGTGGTAGCCCTTGTACAGGACGCCCACGTCTATGCCGACGATCTGCCCTTCCTTGATCCGCCGCTTTCCCGGAATGCCGTGTATGACCTCCTCGTCCACGGAAATGCACATGGACTTGGGGTAGCCGCGGTAGCCAAGGAACGATGGGACACCGCCGCGCTCCCGGATCAACCGGTCCGCCAAGGCATCCAGTTCGCTGGTCGTGACGCCGGGCACAACTTTCTCGGCCAAGGTCGCCAGGACATCCGCCACAATCTGATTGGCTTCGCGCAGGATGGCAATTTCACGTTCTGTGCGCAGCGCAATCACAGCCTTTAGACGGCTCCTTTTTCGGCAACGATCTCTTCAATTTTCGCGAAGACGTCCGCGGGGGTTGCGCCCGTCCCGCTGATCGTCTTCAAAATGCCTTGTTTCCCGTAATATGCGATGATGGGCTCGGTGGTCTCGTGATAGACCCGGAGCCGCTCACGTATCGTTTCTTCCTGGTCGTCCTTGCGCTGGATAAGGGCTTCGCCATCCAGGTCGCACACGCCCTCTTTCTTCGGGGGACCAAATTTCAAGTTGTAAATCGCGCCGCATTTCGGGCACGACCGCCGCGCGGAGAGCCGATTGATGATCTCCTCATCCCTTACGTCGACGTTGATCGCGAGGTCCGCTCCTTCGCCGCGCGATGCCAGCAGGCGCTGGAACTCCTCGGCCTGAGGCAGTGAGCGCGGAAAACCGTCCAGGATGTATCCGCCCGCGCAGTCGGCCTGGAGAATTCGTCCGGCGACGATCTCGCACGTCAACGCGTCGGGAACAAGCCGGCCGCTGTCGAGGTATCCTTGCACCTGGCGCCCGAGAGGGGTCCCTTCGCGCAGATGCGCGCGGAAGATATCGCCGGTCGAGATATGCGGCAGCTTGTAAGCCTCCGCCATTCGCTTTGCCTGCGTGCCTTTTCCGGCGCCGGGACCGCCCAGCATCACTATCCGTAGACCCATGGTATTAGTAAGACCTCCTTCCGCGCAGCCGTCTGCCGCCAGGCCCGGCGAAGCCGTCGTAGTGCCGCATAAGCAGATGTTGCTCGATCTGGCGGATCGTGTCGAGGGCCACGCCGACAAGGATCAGCAAACTCGTGCCGCCGAAGAAGCCCACCACGTTCCAGTCGTAGACCTTGACAACCCCCCATACAATGTTGGGCAGCAGAGCCACCGCGGCCAGAAACAGGGAACCAACTAGTGTAATCCTTACCATCACGCGGTTCAAGTAATCGGCCGTGGCCTTACCGGGCCGGACACCCATGATGACGCCGCCGTATTTCTTCATATTGTCGGCAATCTCGACCGGATTGAAGGTGATCGCCGTGTAGAAGTACGAGAAGAAGATGATAAGCAAGGCATAAGTCCCGTTGTACAGGATCCCGTTCGGGTTGAACCAATTGTTGAAGAAGCTCTCCACGATGGGGATGGCCAGGGCGCCCTGGAGAAGGCCCGGCAGCATCAAAATCGAGCTGGCGAAGATGATCGGGATGACGCCCGCCTGGTTCACGCGCAGCGGCAGGTAACTGCGCTGTCCGCCGAAGACTTTTCGCCCCTTGACCTGGCGCGGATACTGGACGGGAATGCGGCGCTGGCCGGTTGTCACGAGGATGGCCCCGGCGACGACCACGCCCAGCAGGACGACCAGGATGAGGGCCTGGAACACGTTGAGCTGGTTGTTCCGGATCATCTTGAAGACGTCGATGAGCGCATTGGGCATGCGCGAGATAATGCTGATGAAGATAAGGAGTGAAATCCCGTTGCCGAGACCGAACTCGCTGATCTGCTCGCCGATCCACATGATGAACGCGGTGCCGGTCGTGAACGAGATCACGCACATGAGGATGAAGAAAATGCCGGGGTAGGCGACGATCTCGCCGCCCATGTTTTGCAGGAATGCGGCGATGCCGATGGACTGGATGATGCACAGCAGGATCGTGCCGTATCTCGTGTACTCGGTGATCTTCTTCTGACCTTCCTGGCCCGATTTCGATAGCTTCTCCAAAGAGGGCACAACCGCCACCAGCAGCGACAGGATGATCGACGCGCTGATGTAAGGCATGATGCCGAGCGCGAACACGGTCGCGTTGCGGAAGGCGCCGCCGCTGAAAATGTCATAGAAGCCAAGCAGCCCGCCCGTTGACATACGGTCGGCGAGAGCGCGG
>Ga0315284_10017562_pt1 | contig 10151 bp, 13 predicted proteins | sample YL17G09_16_MG_FD_203696 | JGI IMG/M metagenome (GOLD analysis project Ga0315284, IMG submission 203696) | Sediment microbial communities from Yellowstone Lake, YNP, Wyoming, USA - YL17G09_16 | ecosystem: Environmental > Aquatic > Freshwater > Lake > Sediment | place: USA: Wyoming | collected...
GAGGATGTCAAGTCATTATCCACAATCTCTTTCCAAAAATTCCAAGCTATGTTACACCAGAAATTATGAAAGATTTATTTGGGTTCAGTTGCTATATGCGGCCGAGGAATGACAAGTAATTTTTTGCTACATAAGGTAGATTATCCGACGTAGTCAGGAATTCATTTTTGAATTCAATTTTTCCATATATTCATCTAACCGTACGATAGCTTCTTCCGTATGATATTTAGCTTCCAATACAGTGATTCTATATATAAGTAGTTCAATTTCTCGATTTAAATAGAAAATTTGGTCATAAATGCTACTATCGGGCATTTTTAATTTATAGACACATAAATTTTCTAATTCATCTTTTGGTGTAGTTGGTGGATTGTGATAGGGGAAAACTTCAATATAGGGGAAACCATTCAAATAGTTTGTCATTTTTTCACCTCGATAAGCAATTTCATTTTCACAATCTCAAGAATGCGGTCGTCGATTTTCAGCAGATTTTCCTTTATGTTAACTTTCGTAATAGTCGGATTCGGAATTGTTTGGTGAAACGTAACAATCATCTTTAAACTCTCTCAAAAAGTACTCGTGAGCGCACCTACACAGTCCGCTCACGATGTACAAATAAACAACAGTCACTAAAATTCTATCACAAAATTCACTTTCTCCGCAACACACTTGCAGTGAAAAAAAAAATACGCTATATATCTAGGTATATGAAAAAAAAGAAAACCCGTGGTAATCCCAACCCTACTTGCAAAACCCCTCCTGTCGCACCCAAAGGAAATAAATATGCTTTAGGTAATAATGGAGGAGCTCCCAGAACTGTTTCCCTTGACCCAGACCAAATGATCCTTTTAGGTCAAGACATGCTCGACTTCGTTAGCGATCCGAATAATGATGTGTTAAACCTTAGCGAATGGTATTCGGGGAAAATGATGATTCCTTATTCAACTTTTAAAGCTATGGTTGTCTTGCGAGAGTTCTTGCCTTACTATGAGAAAGCAAAAAGTATAGTAGGTAAAAAATTCCTTACCAAGGACAGTTCTATTCGAACCGCGGTATCTCCAACATGGCAACTTAGATATTTTCCTGATCTTAAAGAAGAGGAACAGGAAAAATATGCTGTACAGATACGCGAAGAACTCAAGGCGAAACAAGAAATGAACCTTGGTCTACAAATACCTCCACAACAGTTCCAGCTTGATTTAGACGATGAAAAAATACGCATGAGCAATGAAATTGCAAAACTCAAAGAAGAAAATGCAGCGCTTAAAGAGCAGTCTATAAATGCAAATTAGTGATAAACAGGCTAAGAGTTATGTCGAGGCTACACATAGATTTAATATTTGGGTAGGTGCCGTTCGTTCAGGTAAAACATATTCAAGCATTCGTGCATTTATCCATTTCTTAAAAAATGGCCCTCCTGGCGACGCAATGATTATTGGTGTTAATCGAGGTACAATACAAAGAAACATTCTTACGACTATGTACAAGCTGTTAGGCTTCCCTTGTCCTTCTCCCATGCAAAACAAAACCACTCTCTATGGTAGAGATTTATATTTCGTAGGTGCTCCAGACGTTTCAGCAGTTACTACCATACAGGGCTCGACTCTAGCAATGGCATATGTCGACGAAGCAACTTGCATTCCTGAACCATTTTGGAAGATGCTAGAAACACGCTTAAGCGTACCTGGAGCTAGGTTATTTGCAACATGTAACCCCGAGGGTCCAGCCCACTGGCTTAAGAAACAATATATTGATAGACCAGAAATTCACGATATTGCTGTATGGCAATTCAATCTGGATGATAACCCCGTATTAGATGATGAATATAAAAAAGCCATTCGTGGCTCATTTACAGGCATGTTTTTCAAAAGATATATTCTGGGAGAATGGGCTCTTGCTCATGGTGCTATTTATGATACATATGACCTAGACAATGAATATGAACATCCATTCCCGCCACCAAATTATTATATTGTAGGTATAGACTATGGAACAACCAATGCTACCGCCGCTGTCCTTTGCGCGATTACGCCGAATAAATGGCCACAGATACGAGTTGAGGCCGAATATTATTACGACTCTGCGGTCAAAGGTCGCTCCAAAACTGATGCCGAACTTGTTAAAGACATCAAAGATTTTATTGGGTATAAAAACGTCTCAGCTATCTACATCGACCCGGCAGCAGCGTCGTTTAAAATAGCTCTTAGGCAAGCTGAATTGCCGGTGATTGATGCCAATAATGACGTGCTGCTAGGAATAAAAATTGTCAGCAAGTTCATCGCTGGAAAAAACATCGTCATTCATAAAAGTTGCAAGATATTACGTGAGCATATTCAATCTTATTCTTGGGATCCCAAGGCGGCTGATAGAGGTGAAGATAAGCCAATTAAACACAACGACCATTGCTTAGACGCCCTCAGGTATAGTCTAGCGAGTGCTTTTCCACAAGGTGAGTTTAATTCTCCTGATGAATTTCTTTCCGTTGCTCAAATGAAAAGAAAGATATATGAAGATGAAGGATATGGCTATATGAATCCGGGCATGGGTGGCGGATATTACTAAATAATTATTTCGATTGCGCTCAATTCCTTAAACTTATAGATTGAAGTTGTCACTATGTTTTTTTTCATATGGACTTCTTTAGGTTTAGGGGGGGCGGTCTCCCCCTTTTTTGAAGGTAATGATGGGATCATACGAAAACGGTAATTATTCATTGGGAACGTCTTTTATTGACCCAACGGATACCGACGCCAAACACTTAAAACAACAACAAGACCACTTTTACCAAGCAAATTACCCTGGAAATTCTGCCCTCTGGATGCAAGGTGCGGTTGATAAACGCTTCAAGGTTGGCGACCAAGCTCTATATAATTCTTTTTATGGAATGAGCAATCAAACCAACCAGCAAATGCAAAAATTCTTTTTTAACATGATCCGCCGACATATCAATATGACATGCGGATTCCAAAGAAAAAATAGAAAATCTACAGTTACAGTGCCCGTCCACGATAATGACGACTCTCTTTCTGACGATTACAATAAAGTAATGAAATATTGTGACGATCGAGACGGCTTTCAGGAATATTTAAGCCAGGCTTTCGAGGGTGCAGTAGATACAGGAATGACTCTATTACATTTATATCCTGATTATACTTTAGACCCAATTAGCGGTGATTTGTTTACTGATTCTGTATCATATAATAACTATTTAATCGATCAGTACTTCCGCAAGCAAGACCTCAGTGACTGCAATGGGATATGGCGTCGTAGATGGGTCAACAAGCAAGGCGCAAAGGCTTTAATTCCTGGGTATGCCAAAGAAATTGATAAGATGAAAACCGGAGGCGTAAAAGATGGAAGATTTCCTGTCCAAGCAGAGCTTCTTAATATATCTCTTAATGACCTATTCACCTACGATGAATATGAGTATAGAACTACTCGTAAAGCTCACATAATTTTAGATCCAAAAAGTGGAGAGGCTGCTGAGTGGGATCAAGAAGAGGGTGACGATGATGACATGATGGAAAGAACATTGGCAATGCAACCATGGCTTATAAAAAAAGAGGTTGAGATTCCCACCGTCAAATTGGTCATAAGCTTAAGCAACAAGATCGTTTATCACGGACCTACCCTCCTAAATATTGATTCCTACAGTTACGTGCCGACCCTTTGTTACCATGAACCAGATATACAAGCTTACGCATGGCGCTGTATGGGCATGATCCGAAATTTGCGTGATCCGCAATTTCTATATAACATGCGAAAAGTAATTGAGCTTCAAATTTTACAATCTCAAATTAATTCAGGGTGGATATTCCCTGTCGACGCTGTCACAGACATTAAAGCGTTTAGACAGACAGGGGAAGGGTTTCTAGTTCCTCTAAAAGCAGGTCACTTACCCCAAGAAATTCAAAGAATCGAACCGGCAGCTATACCAGAAAGCTTATTAGCTCTGTCAGCAAGTTTATCTGAAGACATTACAAAAATATCGGGTGTAAATGAAGAGCTTTTGGGATCAGCGACGGACGACAAGTCTGGTATACTCTCTATGCTGCGACAAGGGGCAGGTCTTACGACTCTGCAAACTATCTTTGATAAGTTGGACTACACGCAACGGTTGTACGGGAAAATCCGTCTTGCTGCAATTCGAAAAAACTTTTCAAAAGGTAAGATTCGTAACATTCTTGGCCATGATCCAGATCCTAGATTTTTCACATCAAATGCTCAAAAATTCTCAATTGCTGTTGAAGAGGGTAACTATTCTGCAACCCAGCGACAAACTGAATTACAACAACTCTTACAATTTAAAGAGCTCGGAATTGCTGTCTCGGATAAATCAATTATACGCGCGGCAATCCTCACAAATAAAAAGCAAATCATTGAAGAAATGGAAGAGCAAAACCAGCAGCAAGCCCAGCAAATGCAACAACAAGCTCAGCAACAAGAAAAGATTGATAACAGCAAGGTTATGGCCTCATTTGCCAAAGCCAAGAGTGATTTAGCTAAAGAAAAAGATCTCATGGCATCAGTACAAGAGCGTTTTGCTAAGATCGATGATTTAGAAGCGTCAGCAGATCACAAAAAAGCACAAACAGAATTTGAGCTAGTGAAAAGTATGTTAGAGCTTGAAAGTATGGATCTAGAAATGATACATAGGTCATATGAGGTTGCTATGGCGATCAAAAATCAAAACACATCGCCGGAGAAGAGTGGTGTAGAAAATCAACAAATGGCCATGGCTGGCCAAGGAGAATAAAAATGAGTAAACATAGCGGTGGCGGAATGCCAAAGTTTGAAGCTGGACATTGGGAAAAAAAAGAATCTGATGTTATGACAGCTAATGGTAAATACACAGAAGGTGAGATGTCCAACCCGGAGCATCTTAAAAAATCTGTGGATGGATTAGCGTCATATGCTAAAAAACACAAAATGAAATATTAAACTTTGATAGTCCGATCGGGTAAAGCCGGACAAAATATCCTTTGTTATTTTGTGGGACTATCTTTTTGGGGGATTCATGAAAGATCAAAAAAAAATGTCTGTAGGTAATAGCATGGGCATAAAATCAAAAGAGCACTGGGAGTCTACAGTGCCAGCAACTGCACGCGGATACGGTAATGATCCTCAAGGGGCATTTTTACCGCGTCCAGGGAAGGACAGAGCACAACCGCATATGAAAATAAACGAATGCGACCATTAAGTAAAACCGCTTTACATGAGAAAAGATGAGTCAAAGAGAAACGGCTGGTGAATTGTCAGCTAAAGCACAAAAAGACAACACAGATTATAATGCGTTGGAGCTGGGTCATGCCATTACTGATGATATCATCGAAGAGCTTAGAGAATGCAGACTAAAACATAATTCTATTTTTGACGAAGACGAATACTGTATCGTAAGAGTGATAGCTGATGATTGTTTAATCAACACGCTTACGCGTTATAAATATTATGGATGGCTTTATCTACCTTCTCCAAGACCAAATCAAACCGTTTTTCTTTATAACAAGCCCTTAGATATGTTTACAAAGCGTTTGTGGTCACTTCCATCAGCTGCAAGAATGGCACAACTTGCCTCTACAAACTGTATCGTTCCCAAAGCATATGAAAAGATGCAAGCTTGGTCGGTGGCATTTTACAAAGGAACTTTTTGGGAATATATACGCCATGAACACAATATAGATATGCTATCGGAACATGAATTTTTCCTAGCTCATCGAGAAGAATTGATTAAGTCTGGATGTCAAGTCCCTGATTCGGGTTACGCCGAGCCCTTTGATTTTAGTAAAGTCTCGATCGAAAAGATCATAGACTCTCAAACAGCCATCGTTAATTAACAACTTCTCTAATTGCTTAGGAAGGCATAAACTTTCAATAGGAGCATCGCCCAAAAGATATGTCAATGTGTTTCGATAATTACTCAAACTTCGTTGTAAATCGGCTGTTATTTTTGCCATTTCAATTTTTAAAATCTCGGAATTTTCACTCATCAGGAGCCTCCACATGGAACAAGAAAATAAACCAACAGAGCAAATAGTACAAGATCAAACGGCTGCAACACCAGTTGCAACAACAGAGATAAAAGAAGATGCCCCTAAGTCGTCTCAACAGTGGGATAATTTTCGGCAAGCGCGGGCTGCTGAAAGAAAAAAAGCTGAAGAAATAGCAAAGCAAGCAGAAAAAAGCGCACAGGAAGCAGCGGCATTAAGGGCTGCAATGGACTCCCTATTAAATAAAAACCAGCCTCAACAGCATTCTAGAGGGTATGACAATAGTCAAAGTGATCAAAATGAAGAAACCGAAGATCAAAGAATTGATAAAAGAGTTGCTGAAGCTATTGCAAAAAAAGAAGCTGAGTACGAACAGAAACGGCGAGATAGAGAGCAGCAAGAATACCCACAAAGGCTTAACAACACGTTTAACGACTTCAATCAGGTGTGTACATCGGACAATTTGGATTATCTAGAATATCACTATCCCGAGGTTGCTCAAGCGTTTAAATATGCGCCCGAAGGCTTTGATAAGTGGGCATCTATTTATAAAGCAGTAAAAAGGTTTGTCCCTAACACTGACTCTAAAAAAGAAGCAGCAAAAGCCGAAAAGAATTTTGCTAAACCTGGGAGCATATCATCTCCGACAGTAGCTCAAGGAAGCCAAAACCCTCCTTCATCAAGAGTTGACGATGAAAGAAAGGCAGCTAATTGGGCTCGAATGCAAAAAGCACTCAAGCAAATAGGTTGAAGTTAAAATTGCATTTAGATATATCTTATACGTCAGTGCTTTAGTGTCCAATAGGCCGTGAGAGTCATAACTCGCGGCCTTCTTCTTTTAGTCAAAAATAAAATATTGCATAAAATAAAATATTTATATATGTTGAGAATTTCGGGCTAATTTGACGTGTGCCCAGCGTCCAGAGCTATTTCTATAGGTTGCTCCCTATAAGGCTAATACTTCCGCATTGCCAAGCGGTTTGGATTATTAATTTATAGAGGAGACATTTTCATGTCATTTCCAACCGGAATCACAAATATTAACAATATGGCGCCTGAATTGCCTGTGCAGGCATCAGAAGACCTATTGTCAACACCAATGTTCAACCTCATTCACTCTTTTGGGGTCGACTTACACCATGCCGAAAGTTATATCGGTAAAACGACAAGAATGTCGCGTTTTGAAAGATTAAGCACTGATGGTGGACAACTCGACGGTTCTGGTGTTGATCCAGCGTCAGAAGTTCCTGTTCGTAGTGATATTGACGCTACAATGGAAATTTATGCTAAATCTATTGTTACGAATGAGCAAGTCGTTTTGTATCAAAATAGCAAAACATTAACCAAATTTACAGCTCTGCTGGGCCAGTGGTTGAGAGAAAAAGAAGACTTGTTAATGCGAGATCTTTTTGCATCTTCTGTTTCTTATATCAACGCTACAGGTGGTTTGAATGGCGATCAACCTAGTAATATCAGTTTGAACGATGTAAACAACATCGAGACAATATTGCTTAACAATGATGCTAGAACCATGCTTGTCAGCATTGATGCAGAAAACAAGTTTTCGACTGGACCGACAAGAGATGCTTTTATCGCTCTTGCTAGCACATCGTTAACAAATGATCTGCAAAAAGTACAGGGTGTTCTATTAAAAGCAAATTACCCTTCTCAAGTTGGTTTAAGGCCTGAAGAGTATTGCTCAATTTCTCGATTTAGATTCTTTGTTTCCTCGAAAGCTGCAAAAAAACCAGCTGCGTCGATGCTTGGTAACACTATCTATACTATCCCTATGTACGGTCTAGAAGCAGCTGCAAAAGTTGAGCAAAACAACTATACAGCTGTTATCGGATACCGTCCGCCTTGGGTTGTATCATCAGTAGCGCAAAACTCACAGTTGTACGCAAAATTTGCAATCGCAAGAGCGATTACAAATCAGAACTGGATCTCGGGTCTGAACGTGACAACTTTACAAGCTTCATAAGCTAAGGAGTACATTTTATGGCTTTTACTATACTTACAGGTGGTTCGTTCACCTCAACAGGAGCAGGGGTTAAAATCCTGTTGCCTTCCTCAGCCGATTATTTTAGAACTTGGAACATTACACAAATGCCTTTGGCACCAGCTACAGCCGTTGTTATCGGTGGTGAATGGTTCGGTTCCAAATTCGGAGTCGGTCAAACAGCTGCAAACGATGGTATCCGTTGGAAAAAAACCAACTCTACTAATACTTTGCAAATGGATACTTTCCAAACCTCCACAGCGTCTAATGGCTTTACATATGTATCAACTGTTCCAGTTACGGAAGCAGCTGTTACAGGTACAACCATTACACAAGCAGCCGGTGCGGTATGTTCTGCAACAAATACATACTCGAATGGCGATAGAGTAAGACTCTATTCTACAACAGGTATGCTACAAATTGCAGGTATGGACTTCACTATCTCATCTGTTTCAGGATCTGCTTTTACAATTCTTGGACTAGACTCAAGTGGGTTTGCAGCGGGTGCAACAGCGTTTCAAGTTCGTAGAATTAGCCAACTTGATTCTGTTGAACCTAGAGCATTGTTTATTACAAAGATCTCAAAGGCAACGCAAGCAGTTGTCACAACTTCTTGTGATGCTACTTTGGATTATGTAGTGGGTATGAAAATACATTTTAGCATTCCATCGGGTATGGGTATGCCAGAAATGAACGGTTTAACAGGGACTATAACAGCAATGGGAGCTTACACTTCCAATGCGACTTATAACTTCACTGTAGACATCGATTCTACCGCATTCACAACTTTTGCGTTTCCTGCTTCTACATCGTCACCTACAGCACAACTGTTTGCGACGATTGCACCAGCTGGACAAAGCACAAGATTTGATCCTACAACTGGTGTACAAACCGGGTACAACTTTGTAAAAGCGCCGTTCCATACAGGGCAATTCGTTCCATATATTTTCTTGTCGGGTGGCGCTCAAAGCCCTGCAGGCGCAGCAGCTGATATAATTGCATGGAGCGCGTATAAATTCGAAAATTAACGTTTGAAATTATATCATGTCGTGGTATCCTTCATAAAAACGGAGGATACCACCATGAAAAAATGTTTCAAATGTGAATTAGAGAAAGATTTACAAGAATTCCAAAAAGAAAAAAGAAAAAAAGACGGTTATTCAGCAAGATGCAAAGTTTGTCTAAATATAGACAAGAAAGAATATTTAGACCAAAAAAGAGAAAAGATACGAGAATATAACAGAAAAAAATATTACGAAGATCATGAAAAGAATAAAAAAATTCGCACTCAAAAATCGAAAATATTGAGAGAAAATAACAACCTATGGATTTTAAAATATAACAAAGAGTGGTACAAGAAAAACGCAGAAAGACAACGAGAAAAAGCTAAATTAAGATATGTTGTGAAATATGTAAAAAAGAATGTAAACCAGATGGTCACCTTGACATCCTCCCCGCCCTAAAGGACGAGGTTTGCGCGTTTGCAATGGATCAACATGGAAAGCTTTTAGATATCCTCCCCTAAGGGAGTAAAGAATGCCTTGTTAGTTTGGGCGAGGGAGTAATTCCCTCGACTTTTTTTGGAGAGTGAATGAGCGCTAACACATATCTGCCAGGTACTATTACAATCCCTAGCTCTATGGTTATCACGGCGATAACAAGATCATATCCTATGATCGTCACAGCTATTTTGGATGATGTAACAGAGTCAAACTCATACATAAACGGGCAACTACTTAGATTATTCGTCCCTTACGGATATGGAATGATACAAGCTAATGACCTCGTAGGTAAAATTACAAATATTAGTGGTTTAAATTTCACTTTGGATATAGACTCGAGTCAGTTCGATCCTTTTGTCGTTTCAGTGTCGACGATAATACAGCCAGCGAGTTTTTCGCCGGCAGGATCGAGGAATCTAGAGTATAGCAATTTTACAAATGCCGTACCTTTTCAATCACTGAATAATGTTGGAAATTGAGTTAAAATATAACATAAACGAGGAAATTAAACATGGCTAAACATATAGTACAATGCACTGCGACAGGCGAACAGCATGGAATGATAAATGTTTTATCTAACTCAGTGCCTTTTGATGACTTTAAAAACATGAAACCAGAGACAAAAGCGCAGTGTGAGAAACTCAAGAAAGAAGAGTCAAGGAT
>Ga0315284_10017567_pt1 | contig 10150 bp, 14 predicted proteins | sample YL17G09_16_MG_FD_203696 | JGI IMG/M metagenome (GOLD analysis project Ga0315284, IMG submission 203696) | Sediment microbial communities from Yellowstone Lake, YNP, Wyoming, USA - YL17G09_16 | ecosystem: Environmental > Aquatic > Freshwater > Lake > Sediment | place: USA: Wyoming | collected...
ACATATGGTGGTTTAATGTTTTGGCATATAGGACAAGATGCATCTGGAAATGAATCATTAATTAAACATTGTAGTAAAATAAGAAATGGCGATAACGCCATTTCTTAATTAATTGTAAGTTTTTTTAAATTTGATAAATCTATAGGTGATTCATCAATATTATCCCACGCACAAACAATATATCTACACTTATGTATAGTCGATAATACCAATATATTTCCTGGTCCAATTTTTCGATATAAGTAAGAACTATTTGGTACGCTAAATATTTTCCACGAATCAATATTATTTTTTCCTATTGACATAGTTATATCATTGACGCGTGTAAGTATACGAGGTATATTCGGCCAGTCATTATCCGTATATAAAGACCTATGATCTAATATAGGAGCATCGACATTACCTATTTTTTCATTTAAAATTGAATAAAATTTAACACTAATTCCTACTAATAAGCTTGATAAAATTGCATAACCAAACATCGATGTTGGATTTTTTATATCCATAAAATAAAACGGCACCATCATTGGAATAGGCATAAGTATTAATAATAGCATCTTTAAAATAAAATTGAATATTTTTTTTATGATAAATATGCGTTTTCTTGATTCGATTGATAATGCGTTATCGATGTCATTTTTGTTGATTATTTGGATAAAACCATAATAACCTGTTAATGTTTCTGTAAGTTCGTTGCTATTCAAATCTTTAGTTAAATTCATATGGATAATTTTTCGGCTTGATTAAGATCAGTTATTTTTTGTTTAATAGTACTAGGATTCCATTTTGCAATTAAAAACTCAGTATTATCTTCTAATTTAAGTACTAATGCATGTGTATCTCTTTTAAAGAATATTTTTTCAATCAATTTCTTTTTGTAAGTGAAAATACCTTTAGCGTGTGCTGCATATACATTCCATTCTTTAGCATAATTTTCCAATAATTCCATTTCCATTACCATATTATATCTATTGATTACCACTTCAGGTACATTTGCTGTATCTAGAATTTCTGATAATGTAAATGTTCTATCTTTCCATTTTTTATGCTTTATATCAAATGCAGTATATCCCCATATATCAGTTTTTTGATTTTTTCGCATATTTAATATACTGATAACTGCAATTAAATTTACATTTTTTTTAGCTAAAAAAATACTTATAATGTCTTTTTTATTATCTAATATGGATATAATTTTAACATAAAAACCAAATGCAGTTATAATTAAAAATGTTACTACAATTAAACCTACTAATCCCTTGCCAGTAAAATTAATGCATAAATCATATATGTTAAAACCTAAAATAATAATCATCCCAATAGGTATCCAGAATAAAGCCGTTGTTCTAATTAGATACCAAAATACATAAGCCATTCGCATCCAATGTAAACCAAATAACTTTTCTAGACCACCTTCATATACTCTTGTATATCCATGATATCCTTCAAGTGTATTTTTTAGTTCAGTCATAATATCTCCTTTTATAGGTATAAGATGTATTTTATTTAGTATTCGTCAATTAAATAAACTAAAAAAAACACAAGGACATATTATGCAAGATAAATTCATTAAATTTTTGGAATCTGTGAAAGTAACAGAACCCCATACTATTGCTGTTATAGAATCGGCATATTCCATTATATTTGAACAAGCGCCTCAACCACAACAACAAGTTGTTCGACAACAGGCTACTCAACAAGCTGCTAGACAAGTCCCTCAAGCACCTCAACAACAAGTACGAGCTCCTCAAGCTCCTCAAGCTCCTCAACAACAAGCGCCTCAAGCAGCTCAACTTACTCCTCAACAAACACAGGCACAAGCACCACAAGCACCTATAGGAGAGCAACCTATACCTCAACCCACAGCACAACCAGCAGTTGGTCAACAACCTGCAGGAAGAGTAATGAATGATAGTTTGGCAAAACAATTTGATGCTTCTGTTGAATCACGTGTAAATATGATGGCATCTGATTTTGCTCAAAATTATCTACAAACTGTACAACAAGTAATGACTGATATGCAATTAGATCCGAGATTCGGACAACAAATGCAAGCAGCACAGCCATCATCAGAAGCACTAAGTAAAGAAATTTTGTCATTAATAAAAAGTCATTTTAAAACTTCATTGAATAATGCTAAAAATGCATCTGGGAATCCTCAACAAACAGCTAAACAAGAGAGATAAATAGTGAAAACCGATATATTTTTATCATTTTTGCAGTCTTTAGTTACAAAATCAAATTTTATATTGGTAGAGGCAATCGCAAAAGGATTCATAGCAGTGCGAGATAACGCAATTATGGAAGCCGTAGTTGCGAACGGAAATGATTTAATCGCATACATAATTGTTGTTGCAGAAGAGTATGCAAAACTTATGAAGTATAATCCTGATGAAGCGTATAGATGGGATGCATTAGCTGAAACGGATGAAAATTTTTTAAAAAAGATATTATCAAAAGTAAACATTGAATTTACAAGTGATGATCCATATCCAAATCAGCGTGAAATGATGTATGATATTTTTCATAATAATAATTTAAAAATATATTCGACGCTAGAAGATGAAAGTCAAGAAGGAAGTCATCCAGCTATAAGTAATAAGCAGAATGATAAGTTAAGAGCAGTGCATGATTTTATGGGACATTATCTTCCAAATGTGAAAATGTTTCGTAAATATATTAAACAACATAATATAAAATCACCTGATGATGAGATGTTCAAAAAACTACGGTTTGGAAGTCACTCATTTACGGTTCGTGGTGAAATGAATACATTTTTAAGTCATGCTAAAACAATGCCACCTGAAGCAGTACCGGCTTTATTTACAGAAATAATTGGACAAATATGCACATATTTTGTGACAGGAAATTATACTGAAAACAAAGCTGATATTATGGAGGGTGTTGATTTCAAGAATATTGGTAATTTTACATCACCAGAATTAAATGCTCGGAAAAAACATTACTCTGATTTGCTTTCAAACCCTAATGTTGAGAGTTTTGAAACTAAACTTCCAGGACATCCTATCATCAAAGATGAAATTAGATGGAATCTGATTAGTCATGGTGAAGGTGTGACACATAAAAGAAAAAAAGGAGCTTAACGCTCCTTTTTTATTTGAATACATTTGTATTGATAAATTCTTGAGTAACCATTACCCATAAGTCAGTTGCTAATCCTGTAAGAAAATATTCATATGGTAGATATCCATAACCAGAATCTCCCCATGAAGTCCCCCAACTATTTCTAATAATGAATGCACCTTTTTTATTACCAATCATCATATTATCATCATAGCCGACAGCAACAATTGCATGTCCACCTACAGTAGGGTCATTTGTAGTTGGGAATGGTATTTTACCACCTTTTGCTGAATATATTGATTTATATACAACAAATCCAAACATAAATGGCAATCCGGATGCAAGGCTTTTTCTTGCATTAGAAAGAATGGTTGCAGGTAGTGTGCCGACCGGATCTAAACGATAGTAAGTTAATGCTTGATAATTTTGAGCTAATGAATAATGAAATGCTGTCGGTTCTTCATCATATTTTGCAACATTATATGAAAGATATTCTTCTGGACATACACCGAATAGAGCTAATGACTTCATAGCATCTCTTAAATATGCGCCTGTATCACCTTTTACTTTCATCAAATTTCTAGTGGTTTTATATGTGAATAAGCGTGAGCCATCAATATGAGTACCAAAAGTTTTTTTCTGATAATATTCAATTATGCCTATAGCAGCATTAGCCGTACATGAGCCAATTTGTCCTTGATCTTCAATAGGAGAGAAATATGGACGTAAATCTACTCCTATAGGTGTTTGATCTGCTCGTAATGATAATTTTGAAACTTTTTCATTTACTATAGGTGTATTAAAATTATAATCTCTGAAATCAGGGAAATCTCTAATCCAGCCAAGTGTTTTATTTGTATCCATATAAAATCCTTTTATTGTTGTTTATTTTTTTTTATTCTAACATTTATCAAATATGGAATTAAAATAGGCCAAAGCATATTCATTCCAAATCCAACCATTAATCTAAAAAATGAACGACCAAATTTCTGATCATCCCATCTAATGTAGTCATATAATGTAATAGACAGTGCTATTGCCACATACAGGTAAATCAAATTTAAAATCATTTTTTTAGACTCCTAATAAGTTGAATTTTACTGTATTCTTTGTCCTTTAGAAACTCTTGAATCATTTCTAATGGCATTCCAAATGCAACTGCAATCATACATTGTTGCCATAATTCAGGTAAATTTTTTGGTAATGATGAATCTAGCAATTCAATAAATTCATTCCAATATTTATCGTCATCTCGTTTTTTATCAGCCATAAATTTGTCTATAAAAGAAATTATTTTCTTAAATAATGGCGTTGATTGTTTACATAGTAACGCAGTTGAAATAACTGTTGTGAATAAATCTCTTTCGTATTCATCTTCATTATGTTTTTTTATTGACATGGTGTCTCCATCTGTGATAAGATCCAAGCAATAACGGAAATAGTAAATCCATTTCCAATCATTTGGTATCTATGTGATCTTGCGACTCCTTCTGTGTAACCTTCTGGAATGTGTTGGAGTCGTTCGCATTCCAGTTCTGTAAGTCTTCTAACGCCACTTTCGGTAGATGGATATGCTACATATGGACTATGTGGTGGTTGTTTGGCGTAGCTTGCTAAAAGAGGTTTTGATTTAGCATCAAGGTTTTGAATTGTCCATTTATAGCTACGCATCCACGCAGCTAAATGTTTAGCTGTAACATCATATCCAGGAACATCGCCTTCCCATATATCTCTCACTACATCAGTAGATGCTGGCGGTAGTTCTCCCAATGGTATATTAGTCCAATAAAGTCGGTCTCTCCGTTGAGCGCTAAAATGTGATGAATTAAGTCGGATAGGGTTTACACCAACATGAATAGATATTATTTCCTTACTATTTTTATCCATACTTGCAACATTTTCTAATAAAAAATATTTTGGAGAAGTTTCTTCTAATAATCTGATGTATTGAAAAAATAGTCCACTTTTTTCTCCTTTTAATCCATCTTTACTTCCTGCTGATGATAAATCTTGACAAGGACTTCCTCCAATAAGTAAATCTATTTTAGGCAATTCTTTGGCATTAACATTTCTGACATCGCCTAAAGGAATGATATCTGGGTAATTTTTCAGACCTATATTAATAGCTGGTTGATTGACTTCACTTGAAAAATAGTTATCAATAGGTATGTTTAATTTATCCAATGCAATTCTAGCACCAGCAAGTCCATCAAATAGAGACAATACATTCATAAATTTTCCTTTTATCTTTTATATAAGGATAAATGAATTCAAGTAAAAAAAATAGTTATATACTTTTTTTCCTAGATGGTTTTTTCCCTGGACAATCAAGATTCATTAGATAATCATTATATTGTTTTTTCGCAAGTTGTCTTGCTTCAAACATTGATTTAATTTGCATCTTTCTAATATCAATGCGTTCTAGTGTTTCAGCATCTGGATTAGTAATTGAAGATAGTTGCTCCAATGACCTTCTAAAGAAATATAAATCGGCACGGAAGTTTCTTTCTTCCGTGTCATTTTTTCTCAATAATTTAATTGGATCAATTAGTTCATCATTCACTTTGATTTTTAGATATAGGCTCATTTGGATCCTCTTTTGTTTCATCGATTGTCTCAGCTATTTCTTCAATATCAAGTACACTTTTGACATAATCATCAGCTCGTTTGAATGATTTCTCAAAGTTACCTGTGAGACCGGTTACACCAAAGAATTCACCAAAAATACTTTCACTTATTTTACTAGATGGCTTATCAGCATTAACCTGCGAAAGCCATTGTGTATATATTGTATTTCGCACTTCTGTTGCTTCTTCAGTTGGGAGTGATGATAAAATATATTTGACAAAAAATCCAACACATAAGCGGTCAAATAATTTCAAATGATCATCAGCTGCACTTTCATCATTTGATAGTGAATTACTGAGAAATGTTTTTAACAAATCATCTTCATTTATACTCATTTGATCTCCTCTGCAATATAACGAGTTGCATCTTTAAGTTTTTTAATAACTTTTGATTTCAGATAGCGCACATAATCAGGACTACATTTAAGAATAGGAGCCAAATCTTTTAACCGACCAGGTTCGCCGCCATCAAATCCAAATGCTACATTTAGAATAAGCTTTTCTCTTTGACTTAGTTCAGTATCAATAATATGTCTAAGTATTTCAACCATATTATCATCTTCTATTTTTGATAATATATCAGATTCACTTTTATCAGCAATACATTCTGACAATGAAAATCCTGATTCAGTTTTTTTATCAAGCGATGTTCCACCCAATATATTATGATATGCTATTTCCATTGTAGGATCTATGCCATCTAATTTAGAAGCTGTTTGCATTTTACGATGTAAATCAGCAGAATATCTAACTGTACTTTCAAGGCATTCTGCGTGTCTATTAATATTATTTTTAATTTCGTAAGCAGCCATTGTGACAAATCTTTTACCAAGTCTCCAATCAAATTTATCAACAGCTGTAAATAGTGCCATCATAGCATATTGTTTTAAGTCATGTGGGTCTATATAAAAATATTTTCTGACAAAGCAGTTAGCGCTTGCCATTGCAAATTTCATATTATGCATTACAATGTAATTACGAATTGAAATCTTTCTATCAATTTCATATAGTTTAAATAACTCACATTCTTCTTTTCTTGTAAGGATTTTATGTTCCTCAACTTGATATTTGCACCTATACATGTGCTACTCCTAGTTAATTGTTTTACTTTCTTTTTTTTAATAGCAATTAAATAATAAGACTATTCGCCCTATTATTTAACATAGTATATTCTAAATTGCTATTGGTGCTGATACGAACGAGTGAGGATTATACTCAGATATTTCAAAATCTTTGCATGTCCAATTCCATAGATTTACATCATCAGGAATTTTTATTATTGGTAGTTTGCGAGGTTCTCTTGCTAACACAATATCTACTTGTTCGTTGTGGTTATGGTATATATGAGCATCTGATAACATGCCAATTACACTACGTGGTTTCATTCCGACTGTTTTAGCAATCAAAAGTGTCAACATAGCATAACTTGCAATATTAAACGGAAGCCCTAGGAATATGTCAACTGATCTCATATAAAATACAAGATCAAGATTTTCACCATCACTAAGAAGTTGAAATGCAAAATGACATGGAGGAAGAGCCATCTCATTAAGCATTTCAACATTCCAAGCGTTGACTAGCATACGCCTAGATGTTGGGTCTTTGCGTAGAGTTTCTACTGCATTGAAAAGCTGATCTACACCACGATTATTATCATCAAATGATAATTCCCAACCAGTAGGTGTAGATATTGTTTTTGGACGAGTTCCCCAATGGCGCCAGTTAACACCATAGACGGGTCCAAGGTATTCTTCTTCTTTCATTAGTTTTTGTGTATCACTATCTTTTCCATAAGGAACTTTCATTGGTGAACACCACTCATCCCATATTTTACATTTACGTTCTTGAAGCCAAAGCTTATTATTATAACCTTTTATAAAAAATTCAAGTTCTGTAAATATTGTATTAGGATTCATTTTTTTAACAGTCATCAGAGGAAAACCATCAGAAAAATTATGACGGAATAAAGCACCACTTAAACGGCGCGTACCAACTCCAGTTCTATCTTTACTATCTAATCCATATAATTTAACATCATTCAAAAGGTCAAGATAATTCTGCATTAATACATCCTCATTTGTCTTTTGTAATATAGTATGTTTTTCTGACAATATGTGATAAAATAAAAAATAAATTTATTTGCATCGTGCTTTCACTGGCAAATTAGGAATCATAAATTTAGAATCTATTGGTAATTCAGGTTTCATACGACCAATAACAAAGCCCAAACTATCAGATTGTATATATGTATTCAATTTTGTCATAATAATCTGATTATTAGGAAGCCATATTTTACAATAAGAACCTAAAGGAATATGTGAAATCTGATCAGCTTTCATATACATATCTACAAAAAAATGTTCATATCCTGCAATATGTAATAAAGATTGCCCCTTATACACTCGTTCATTGTTATTTGCAATCCTTTTAACAATCATTCCATCTATTGGTGATACAATACTCATATTAAGTGATTTTTTAAAATTATCAATTGCATCTACTTGATTAGTTTTATTAACATTTACTATAGGGTATTTTGCGGCTTCATAATCAGCAGAAGCTTTTTTATACATTATAAGTGATTGCTGATAATCATTCTTAACTGATTGTAATTCATATGGAGTAACTAATCCATTCAATGACTCTTTATTAATCACTGCTAAACGAGCTTTATTAGATGCTATTTGATTTTTATATAATTGTACAATTTCAGATAACTCATATAACAATTTGCTATTTGGCTTTGAACTTATTTCTTGAGTTGTAGATTTTAGCCATAACGCATTTTCAGCTTGTTTAGCTTTATTGAAAAAATAAACAACACTAATTGTATCACCTTTTTTAACCTTATCACCTTCATTTGCAATCCAATTAATCGTCAGATCATCCTCTGCACGAATTATAACTGATTCAGGTGTTATATAGGCGATATCTTTTTTATATAAGAAATACCAAGTTATAGTAGAAAATACAGCAATTAACGGAACGATAACAATCAATAAAAGTAAAATCCAAGATAGACTTACTTGTTTTTTGGTATTTTGTTGTACTGATGATTTAGTAGCTGTTGGGCAATCATTTTTACTATCAACAATATCACCTATTTTTGAATCTTTGTTAGACCCGGATAAATCAATTCTCATTTTTACCTCTTTTTAGAAATAATAGTTTCAACGCTATTTCTGTTTGTATATCAATAATTCGAATCATTTGCATATGCATAAGAACTAATGTATTATATGATTTAAATGTTTTTTCAAATTCTGGTTCTAATCCAGATTTGATTCTAGACTCTATTTGGTTAATCAAAATTAACTGTCTAGATATATTATCATCAATTTGATTAATTTGTTTTTTTAGTGAATCAAGTATTGATTCTAGTTGTTTGGCTTTTAACATAGGCATTTTATCTATTGAATTTTTATGTTCAATAAATTGAAGCTGCGCCAATTGTTGCACTTTTCTTGGTGACTCACCAAACAATACTCCTATAGGAATATTGAAATAAATTCCAACAAAGTAATCTTCAGTCATTGAATTTTCTCTACCAAAATACTTACCTGTTCTTATACCAAAATCATATTCAAATGATTTTATATGTTTTTTTCCATCTGATATTAACTTAGATAGACTATCTGATGAATTTACTGGCGTTTCAGATATATATGTCAATGTATCTGACATTGGATTGCCAATCATCTTGACATCTGATAAATATGATAGACTATCCGATAATACTGAAATATTAATAGATACATCATTTTTTATCATCCAAAGTTGCTTACAAGATAATTGCATATCCACTAATCGATATTGATTATTTTTCATTAAATCATTATTACACCTGTTATCTGATTTTGTAATTAATGATTGAATGGTTTCATATCTGGATAAATGTCTAGTGATTTGCCATTTACGAACTCGCTCATAAATAAGAAGACTATCTAATCTATTTCGCATAAATTGTAGCTTTATCTTCTGTACATCTACATCTAACTTATAATCAGTATTTTTTGAACCTAAATTCCAATCTACACCAAGTGTTGATTGCCAATATCCATTTGTTTCAGTTTGATATGTATTTGTAAATGCATCTCCATAGATACTTACATTATTGAGATTGGAATATTGTGTATTTAATGCTTTAGTAGCTGATTCGATTTCCAATTGCATCATATTCGTTTCAGGAAAATGCGCACTTGATATACTATAAATAAATAAAATACTCGCAATAATTTTTGTTATGTTTTTATTCAAAATTTGCTCCTTTTAAGGATATGTTTAGGTGCCATACTGCTATCCAAATGTCCATTTCTAAACGCTTCGTTTAAATGGGCGACAACATCCCATAAGCGACTGATATATGTAAATACAGGAAATAATGGTAAGAAAAGTACTAAAATTAAATCATTTTTTTTATGTGTACTCAACAGAGTCCA
>Ga0315284_10017568_pt1 | contig 10150 bp, 11 predicted proteins | sample YL17G09_16_MG_FD_203696 | JGI IMG/M metagenome (GOLD analysis project Ga0315284, IMG submission 203696) | Sediment microbial communities from Yellowstone Lake, YNP, Wyoming, USA - YL17G09_16 | ecosystem: Environmental > Aquatic > Freshwater > Lake > Sediment | place: USA: Wyoming | collected...
TCACCTACCACGATCCCAACGGCAGGTATGACTACTCCGAGCCTCCTGACGAAGTTGCAGAAGAATCCAAATCCAACACAGGCAAAATAATCCTCATTTCCGTAATCTACTTCTTCTTATACTTCGCGTTCTTGGCCGCCGCTGGGACAACCACCTCGACATCAGTCAAAGACCTACTCACCCTAATCCTAACATTAATGAACGTAGGCATCTGGTTATACGCGGCGGCCATAGCTTACTTTACAATGAAAACCCTTCACACTTGGTACAAGGTGGCGGTCAGGAAAATGTGAACAGCACGACAGTTAGAATTAAACCAGAAACATTAATCGAGTTAAACGACATTAAACAAGAATTCTCAACTAAATGCGGAAACGAAATAACAATAGACGATGTACTAAAAATATTAATACAATCAAAGAAAAAGAAAACACCATTCATTATAATAGTAAAGAGAGGCGGCAAACAAAAAGTAGGCATGGCAGAAACCCAACTACAAAACGATTTAGAAAAAGTCCTAGGAAAAAGAATGTTTATAGACTTTCTATTCGACTGAGGCGTTTAAACAAATGAACCAAGACGAAATAGACTTTATAATAACAATGATAATGGAAGACGAAATAGCGAGGCTAACAATAAATGATTAAACGACTCCTAAGAACTATTATAATACTCTTAGGACTAGCAACACCCTGCCTAGCCATACCCCAAATCGTGTTTGGTTCAACCACCGGAATAACCCTCGCACAAGCTCACGCGGCATTTTCAGGCGCACCACCCATAACCTACAACTCAGGCACAGGACAATTCGCCTGCACCAACGCCAACTCGGCTACAACGGGTTGTATAACCGCAGTTGATTTCTCAACGTTTAACACCAAGTTGTCCACGGCTAACGCTTCTTATATCTGGGGTGTTTGTTCAAATGGCACGTTTGCCGCCGAAACCGCTTTGAACGCCGTGATTGCCAACAAGACCGGAACGGGTAATTGTCCCGGCGGACAAGTCGTTATGAACTTGACTGTTGGCGGGCCTCAATGCGTTGCCGCCGCAGGAACAGGAACGGTTACGAACATTGCCACCAACAACGGGGTTTCCGGCGGCCCGATAACGACTACGGGGACGTTGTCGTTGGATTCTGCTTATGTTTGGAATATTGGTTCTAATGGGACTTGGATGCCCGTTTCTTTCAATGGTTCTTTGATTGGCGTTTATAACTCGTCTTGGGTTTGGGGCATTGCGAGTAATGGTACTTTTACGACTTGGGGGCAAGTAACCAATGGCACGTTAGCAACTTGGTCGCAAGTAATGAACGGTACGGTATCAGCTGGAGAACCCCTCTGGAACGCCAACTATTCTTTGGTGGCTAAACAAAGCGACTTAGCCGCAGTCATTGGAAACAAAACCTCTTGGTCAAACGTAGTCAATGGAACTATGGTTGCGTGGTGGCAAGTACCAAACGGGACAATAGCCTTGCAATCAACACTTGCAAGCACAATTGGAAACAAGACCACTTGGCTAGAAGTAACCAATGGAACCATGGCTACGTGGTTACAAGTAATGAATGGAACGGTAAGCGGAGGAGGAATCACGTGGGGAACTGCGACTAATGGAACGCTAGCGTTCCAAAGCGACATTGCAGCTTTGACAGCGAACAAGACTACTTGGAGTCAAGTTACGAATGGAACTATGGCAACGTGGTTACAAGCCGTAAACGGAACTCTTGCAACTTGGGCAACTATTGGCAATGGGACACTAGCTTTACAATCAACCGTTGCAAACGTAATCGGCAACAAAAGCAGCCAAGCTGACATGGCAGCGGTAATCGCCAACAAGTCTAGTGTGACAGATTTAAACGCGGTGATAGCCAACAAAACGTCGTGGGCAGAAGTCATGAACGGAACTATCGGAGGCGTGTCGTGGGCCACGATAAACAATGGCACGATGGCAACTTGGGCGAATGTAGCAAACGGGACAGTTGCATTGCAAAACGATTTGGCTTCTACGATTGGAAACAAAACTTCGTGGTCGAACGTGGCAAACGGTACAATGGCTTTACAAGTTGATTTAGCTTCAACGATTGGTAATTCTACGTCTTGGGACAAAGTGATGAACGGCACAGTCGCCGGAGTATGCTGGGCTAACTCTGCCAACGGAACGCTTGCGTTCCAAAGCGATTTAGCCGCGACCATTGGCAATAAAACCGCGTGGGCCAACGTAGTCAATGGTACGGTTGCCTTGTGGAGTCAAGTTATGAATGGGACTGTTAGTGGAGGGGGAATTACTTGGGGAACGGCAACTAATGGAACACTCGCAACTTGGCTTCAAGTAATGAACGGAACCGTTGGCGGAGCAGAAACGAATTGGAATGCCAACTACACAACTTACAACAAGGCAAATTGGGACACCGCTTTCACACTACTCGGAAACGCTACGTTTGCAAAACAAACCGATTTGGCTAATGTTGTAGGCAACAAGACAACTTGGGCAGAGGTAATGAATGGAACGGTAGGGGGCAGTTCGTGGACAACGATAACTAACGGGACAATGGCGAGTTGGCTGAACGTGGTCAATGGGACTATGGCGTTTCAATCTGATATTGCAGTACTAACTGCCAATAAGACAACTTGGGCAGAGGTAACAAACGGAACTATGGCCGCTTGGTGGCAAATATCGAATGGTACTCTCGCATTACAATCAACTTTGGCTAGCGTTATAGGAAACAAAACTTCATGGTTAGAAGTTACTAATGGTACTATGGCTTCTTGGCCCCAAGTAATAAATGGCACGATTCCAACGTGGGACAAACTGACTAACGGCACTTTAATATCATGGTATCAAGCTCCTAATGGCACGATTAGAGCTTTAATCGTTGGTAGTGCTGATTTAAACAACTCGATTACAAACTTAGCTTATTGGAATAGTACGGGTTTTAACGCGACTATTTGGTATATCCTCAAAAATGGGACTTATACCGTGTCTGAAGTAGATTGGAGCGCGATTTGGAATACCACTATAGCCGCCTTGGTTGATAATTCCTCTGCAATTCGATGGAATATCGCAATCCACAACACCACGATTGCATCTTTGGTTGATAATTCTTCTGCTATCAGGTGGAATCAAGCCATCCACAACACGACTTTAGCCACTTTAATGGACAACTCTAGCTCTTACAGGTTAAACGTTGCAATTCATAACACGACTATCAAAGCTTTAGTGATTTCAAGCGCAGACTTAAACAACTCGATTACAAACCTTGCCTATTGGAACTCGACAGGGTTTAACACCACGGTAACTAATGCTTGTTGGCTGAAATCTGTCAATGGAACACTCCCACGATGGGATACGCTCACAAATGGCACGTTAGTATCGTGGTATGGGATTACCAATGGGACGATGGTGCCTATGGCGTATATGAATTCAACAGGGTTTAACGCTACGGTTCAACAAGCCAGTTGGGCGAAAGTATATAATGGAACTGCAATGTTAAATAACACGGCAGGATATTATAACTTCACCTCAGGGCTATGGATAAATAATAACTTAACACTTGGAACGGCCATATCCGCAATCGTTTTTAATGCTAATTCAAGCGCCGCAATAATGGCAAACACAACCGGATGCATGATAATCAGGGGATTTAGCGGGGCTGAAATAAACATATGCTAAAAAAAATATTTCTTGTTTTATTCGGCTTTTTACTTTTAATAAATTTAGTCAATGCCGAAACTATTACTTTTAATTCAAGACTAAACTTTGAAACAAAACTCGTAGGTTCATTAAACATATCGACTAAGCCGCTATCTAATGTAATTGCTCCAACTATTTCCACTCAATACTATTTTGTTAAATTTGCAGACATAAACCAAAAAATAAAAGCAACGAATCTGAATATAACAAGTTTTAAATTAGTTAACCAAACACTTTTTGCGTTTCGCATATATAACATTACAAAAACATTTTATAATCACACAAGTATTGAAATAATAAATGAAACATTTAACAAAACTATAAATGAAATGGGTTATGAATGGAAAGGAACACAACAAACAAGTTTTTCTAATTCTAATAATCTTGAATGGATAATTGCAATAGATGTAGTTCCGTTCAGAAAAGGTTTGTTCAACTTATCAATGTCAAACTTGAATATTGACCCAGACATAACTGCTTGTGGAGATTTAACTACTGCTAACGGAGTTTATACCGTGACTAGTAATATAGTTTGGGATAACACGCGATTAATATGTTTAGATATATTAGCGGATAATATTACCTTAAATATGAATGGTAAAAAACTTAGTGGAAATACATCTGCCATATCTTCTATGTATGGAATAAGACTTTTTTCAATAAATGGTACTATAGCCAATGGAACGCTAAATAATATACCAAATGGAATTAAACTTAGCAAAGCAAATAACACTATTTATAACAACACATTTTATACGATTGGGTTAGGTGTAACTTATCCAATCCAAATATATGTGTTAGGAACTACAAGCGGAACACTTGGTTCAAATATAACAAACAACTTTTTTAACATAAATGAAAGTTCAACAACCGGAATATATTTTATAAACAACGCATTGCAAAACGTGAATGTATCACAGAATATATTTAATTTAAGTGCATCGGCGGGAAATGGTGTGCAATCAGGTTCAGGTAGAGCTATAATTGATAATAATATCTTTCTTTTGCTTGATTCAAACCCGGCTGGAATACTTAGCGCAGGAAACTTTTCTATTATAAATAACTACATTTCAGCGAGTTCAACATATACGGGAAATCCGATAAGTGTTGGTTCGTCAACACAAAATACGTTTATAGATGATAATACGGTTAGAATAAATGGAACTGGTGTTGGCTCTATAGCAATAAACATAGTGGATACAAAAAATATTTCTCTTTCAAGGAATAATATTTCATCACTAGGCGCTGGGTTAGTAATTACAAATGGGGGGAATATTACATTAATAAATAATACTGTAAATGCAGGCAATTCTTTTGCAATTAGAATAGGGACTACAAACGGAAATGCAGGTTATTCAAATAGTACCGTTTTTGCTTATGGGGGTAATTATACTTGTAAAACTTGTACGTCAGCAATTTTACTAAATCAATCATCAGAAATTAATTTGTACAATGTAACATATAACAGAAATAAAATACTAATAGGACAAGGAGAGTATGCTTGGTCAGTAAATAATTATACGGTATATTATTATACTGACTTAACTACAAAATATGACAACGGTACGTTTATACCAACTGCTTGGATAAATATAACTAATTCAACTAATATAATGTTCCAACAAAATATTACCGATGTAAATGGAAATATAACAAATGTTTTAATTTTAGAGATAAAAAACATATCAAACTCAACAGGTTCGTTTCAATATAATGCTACTCCCCACAACTTTACAATGCTAAACTATAATGATAATAGCACAAAAGGATTTGAATATATTGCAATTTCAAATGGTGATAACTCGTATAATATGCCGGTAATTATAAAAGTAATAACTGCGGCATCACCATACGTTAATCCAACCTCAAAAACAAAAACGTATGATTATTCAACTTATACTTTATCAACAAACGCTTATGGAAACAGCAAAGATACTGGTACCGTATCTGGCGCTGGTGATGGAAACGTTGATTTTGACGACCCAATCGCGCCAACTTGGCCTAACGGGTGGCAAACCGCTACGAATTTTACGGCTAATGGTTATGCTAACATTGTTTCGTCTGACTTGAAGTACGCTAACATTTCTTCGGGAAAGTCTAATGGAGAACCTTTTGCTAGGTACAACATCACCGTCAAACCCGGAACATCAATCAATTGGATGAATGTAAGCATCGACCAAGCACTCGGCGCAGGCGCAGGAGGAGTTGAAGTCTGTTGGTTTGCCATCGGCAATTATACGAATCAAGGTTGGATGAACATTAGCTTCCCCTCACCCGCAGGAGTCGCAGGTGTTACAACTAATTTAATGCAAACCAGAAACTTCACGACCAACTCCGACATACAAAAATTTGTCGGGCCAAACAACGTGGTAACCTTGTTAAGCTGGGGTTCTTCGTTGGATACCGCCTCAGGAGATTACTGCAAAGTCGATAAAGTATTTATAATTATTAATTATAATCTTTCAACTACTTATACTAGTATTCAAAAAAATGAGTCTAATCTATATCCAAATAGACCATATAATTTTTCAGCAATTGCAACAACTAACGATGATGCAATAAGCGGTTTCATTTTTTCATCTAATTTTTCAGGAGTATGGATAAATTCTTCTTTTGTATCATCAGGGACAACAAATTCTGAATATTTATCGAATATAACTTATGTAGGTTTAGCAGGAAACTATGCTTGGCAAATTTATTCTAACACAACAGACAATTATTGGACAACTACTAGCATTCAATATGCAACAGTATCCTCGCCCCCTGCTAATTCTTGTACCGCGCCACCGATTAATAATGATTGGGTAATATCTGCGGCTGATTTTTGTAATATAACCGCAAGCTCGAATATAGGTTCTGGAAAACTCTTGATTTGGGGTCAGGGCAGAGTGACTTTTTCTGCTGGGGCATCAGTTATCTTTGCTGGCTTGAAATTGGGTTATAACAATACACCGGGGCAATTGACAACAGTAGTTATAAGCGGGGCGGGTACAAAGTGGATATGCAAAAAATAGTAATCACTTTTTTATTTGTAATGGCTTTTGTTCAAGCCGCCGACCAAACCGTTGTCTATAACGCGTCCCAATCGATTCAATGGGAAGTTCGCAACGGAACCTTGGACAATTCTCCGATAACTGACGCAACTTGTAATTTAAACATTTATTACGCCGCCAACAACGCAACGTTCTGGGAAAACTACACCAACCAATACATCTCCGGGGCAACCTACTCAGCCGTTATAAACGGCTCATTCCCATTAAACTCATACCTCGCCATACCAAACTGCACCGTAGGAACATCATGGGAAACAACCAGCTTCACGTTTGACGTAGTAACCGCATCACAGTTTATAACAATCGGGGGTGGGGGATTGACCAACGAAGTATTAATCTTCCTAGTAATCATCATTTGCGCCGTTTACATAGGCACAAAGTACTACCTAGACACCAAAACCACTCACGCCTAATCTACAACCTTTTAAATACTTCTTTTAGACACCTAAACATAACACTCAAAAAAAATAGGTGGTTTCAACAATGAAAAAAGGACAAGTCGGTGGACTAGGCCCACTTGCCATATCAATCGTAATCGCCGTGATTATGATTGGTCTGGGAAGCGTAATGGTAGCACAATTTTTAAGCCTAGGCACAACCTCGTTTTTTAACGTGGCAACAAATAACTCCGCGTTTAACACAACGCTAACAGCAGGACAATCCGGGCTGACAACGTTCAGCAGCTTCCTTCCCCTCATCGCACTCGCAGTAGTCGCGATGATAGTCATCGGCCTGTTCATGGGATTCGGAAGACGCAGATAAATTTTAAAACAAAGAAAGGTGGTTAAAAAGTGAAGAAAGGACAAGTTGGCAACCTCGGCCCCCTCGCCATGACGGTAATCGTGGCAGTAATCGTAATAGCAATCGGAAGCCTCCTGCTAAACGGATTCTTGGGAGTAGCCCTCACATCCGGACTGACAACGACTCAGTTTAACAGCACAATTACTTCCGGACAATCATCAATGACAACCCTCGCAAGCTTCGTGCCTCTCATCTCACTCGCAGTAGTCGCGATGATAGTCATCGGCCTGTTCATGGGATTCGGAAGGAAGTGATAAACACCCCTCCAAAACTCATCTGAAAAGGGGGGTACTCCCCCCTTAACCTCTTTTTTATATACAACCTCGTTCTAACAATTACATGGCTTTTCTTGCGCAAAGCAACCCAGAAAACTATTGGACAAAACCCGAAGTCGAAGCCATCCTAACAACCGCGAAAAAGTTATACGATACACCCCGAACTAGAAGAATTGGCATCGGGGGATTAGTAATAGATCCCGCAGACAACGGGGAAACCTATATACTATTCAAATGGCTATGGCTGTCAGGTAGAAGGTTATGCGAAGTAATCGGGACAGACGTAACTTATGGCAAAACATTGAAAAAACGACACAAAAAAACATGGGTTCTACCCGGTTTAACCGTAGGCGACATCAACTTTGACGACTGCAAGGTATCATATCGCATTGAAAAGAAGAAAAAACCAGTTTTAGTCAGCTTTATAGCCCCATCAACGTTCTTACTAGAAGTTGCCAACTTCCTAGACAAAAAAGGCATCCTAAACAACAAAGAAGCCAAGATATTCACTCTGTCAAAGCGAACTTACCAAAACCGGATAATGACCTGCCTAGAACAAGCCGCTTTCACTGGAAAAGACGGAGAACTACAAAGCGTAAAGTGGGGGCCAATAGGTATCGGTAGGCGACAAAGCATACACACTTTCAGGCACTCCTTCATCAATTTCGCTCGCCGAGTCCTAGACGTTTCTGAATTGAAATACGCCGCACAGCATAGCTCCGCCGACATCACTTTAAGCTATGCTCACCCTGACGAAAAGTTTTCAGAAAAGTTATACACGGAAATGTTATAAAAATAAGGGTTAGCGTGAACAAAAGCGTCAAAGTTATCCTGTTTAACGAATAAGGGAACCCAGCCACCACGCTTAAACGCTAAATACTGCTCACAACCACTCGGATTCAACGGCTCTCCTAGCAAAGTAGTACACAAAAGCCCGATTAATACTCCAAACGCAAAGAAGTATAACCAGTAAACCCAGCCATTCATTCATCAACGCAACCTAGAACCAAAAATCTTGTACAAAGCGTAAATAGCGAAAACCGCCAAAACAATCTTAATCACTAACGGCCCGAAGTCATTAGACAACGACGTAACCCAACCAACGTTACTCGACAAATCCGGGACAGGCACAACCGAAACTTCAGGCATCAGACAACCCCGATAATCGGTTCAACTGGAACTACAACGGGTTTTTCATCAGGAACTTCAACCGTAACCTTCAACTTTTGACCAACGAAAGGCCTAAACGAAGGACAAATAATCACGATTTGACCATCCGGGGTATCTTTCATGCTCTTTTCGCCAGCCTTATTCGTAACCGACAACCGCCGATTATACACTTTTGCCTGAAACTCCAAAATCACTTTCAACGCACCTCAACTAAAATCTATATCATAATCTGCTAGCATAAACAACTTCTTAGCCAACTTATACAAAACGTAAACCGCGATCCCACCCAAAGCGAGAATGTATAAAGCAAAGCTGGCCGGGTTAGACAAAGCCATTATGTTCCAATCTAAAACGATTAAAGTAAAAAACACTTTACCAATTAAAAATAGTAACAAAACGCAAACTAGCACCCCGGTTAAAACTAAAGCGGTTTTCAAGTTAGGCAAATAATGAGCGTCCACGTTTAAACTATTATAAACAGTTGTTTATAAACGTTTTCATTGTTCAAACGCTTTAAACACCAAAATTAATAAAAACAAAGCCAAGTTTAACAAAACCATCTCCTGCGACACAAAACCCCCAGCCATACTAGCCAAACCACCAATCAACAACGTCAAAGCAGACGCAACCAACGCCCCATCAATCTTCCTATAAGTCATAGTAACCAAGAAAATCAAAAACCACAACGAAATCAAAAATAAATTGCCAAACCAGTTATTCGTAACCGTGTTCCCATACACCAACACCTTCGTCAGCGTCAAGTTAGTCGAATTAAACACCGGAAAAAGAGGATAAACCATACTATCTCACAATCCCTTGATCACGAAGCAAACCCATGAAACCACGAATCATTAAAATTAATATGAAACCAGCCGTTAAAGCCGCAATACTGATATACCCGCCAAAAATGTTTAACGAAGCCCGCATAATATCAATCAAAATAAGCGGCAACGTCAAAACTAGCGTCAAAACCCCAAACATAGCGAAAGAAACTAAGCCCAAAACACTCAAAATAATCGTACCCGGCCCCGGAGCTTGCAACCCCTCTAACAGTTTTTGAAAATCCTGAGCCTTAGAATAAATCTTAGTCGAAGAATCATTAATACTCTTAAAATCCGCGTTCTGGTTTACATTCGTATAATTAGACGCTGAATACTCAGG
>Ga0315284_10017569_pt1 | contig 10150 bp, 13 predicted proteins | sample YL17G09_16_MG_FD_203696 | JGI IMG/M metagenome (GOLD analysis project Ga0315284, IMG submission 203696) | Sediment microbial communities from Yellowstone Lake, YNP, Wyoming, USA - YL17G09_16 | ecosystem: Environmental > Aquatic > Freshwater > Lake > Sediment | place: USA: Wyoming | collected...
TTTTAAGGGTAGATTCATCAGCTATAATATCAAGTGCAGAACCGATAATAGCATCTGTATCCATAGCATCATATTCAGAATATAATGTTGGTCTTAATGTTTGATAGTTAAATGCGTTTTGTGAACCGTAAAGTGATGTAGGTGAGTTTGTAAATACTCTATTAAATCTATCTACTAGAGAGTTTGTTTCAAGTTCTCCGGTTTGTTGAATTTTATTTATATCTATGACTCTAAGTTGATTCCCACCATCGTTGCGAATAACAACATCTGTTGAAAATAAACGTTTTAATCTGGGGAATAAACCTCTTTCTGCCATCTTTATGTTTTTATTATAAATATATTATAGTAACCAATTAATATTTTCACTTTTTCCTCCTATATCCATACTATATGGGTTTTGTACCGATCTAGAACTATATCCACCTGAATAGCTTGTAGAGTTACTTTTTACACTACTTAAAGCAGCACGGGTCATGTCTAAACCTTGTTGTTGAAACCTCAACGACGTGTCTCGTAGAAACATACCAACTCCAAAGGGCATTACCAAGTCATCATTATATCCACTTTGAGCTTCTGCTCTTCCGTTTTTCCAAATGAACACTTTCATTTCCTCTAACAAACGTTTTGAGCGGATTGTTACGCTTCTATCACCAATATATTCACGGAATTTATTTATAATTAAGGGTCTATTTCTTAAAGATATAGTAAATCCTGGAGTTAAATCAGATGATCCTTCCCATGTTTTTAAATATGAATCTGATGTGAGTTGATCTGATTTTGGGGAGTGATATAGGTTTCTATATCCTCTTTCTATTATGGTATCTATTGTAGCCCAACCTATTGAGTTGTTTTCAACTACAAGTAGAGCATTGTTATATTCTGTAGCTATTGCAATTAATAGGTATCCAAATTCTCTTGTTGGTAATTGTCCTTTAAATTCTGCTACTTGAGTATTTGTAGCTACATCTAATACATGAAATGTTGAACTGTCAGCCCCATCACCTCTAGCAACGTCAGCTATTACTATATAGTCTCTACTATAATCTACAGATTCCCATACCCATAGATTTTGATCTATTCCTCTTCTTTCAAATGGTTCTTGTATTGTGGTTTGAGATATATAATCTAACCAATCATTATGAAATACAACATCTCCTGAGGTGCTAAAGTCACAGTCACATTCTTGTGCTGCTGCTTTAAGACCTAAATCTTTATCTTGTAAATCTCTCCAACTTTGATTTCTTTCAGGATGAACAAACCAAGGTAATTTTATAGGTAAAAAACTATTATCACTGTTTTCAGCCGCAACCCATGTTTGATGGAACCAGTTACCTGTACCATAAGGTGTAGATAGTACTATAGCTCCTCCTCCAGTTGCTAATGTTTGTTGTGCAGAGGCCCATGTTTCAGCAATGTTATCAATAAACGCAGCCTCGTCAATTATCAATAAAGATACGGCTTCAGATCGCGCAGCATCACTATTTGATGATTTTGCTTTAACTTGAGAACCGTTTGAAAGTTTTAGTGCTAGTTTATTATTTTCTTCTGATGGTACTTTAAGCCATGAAGGTAAGTTATCATACATAAACTTAACCTTGGTAACCATGTTTTTAGCTGTTTCCTGAGTTGTGGCTAAACACAACACGTTTTTGTCTTTATGGAATGTCATTAACCATAAGGAATACCCTGCGGCTAGAGTTGATATACCTAACTGTCTAGATTTAAGTACAATTGAATATGGGTTGTCTTTCCAAACATTTAAAACTTTACCCTGGAATGGATATAAATTAAATAGTATTCTACCTCTTTGTGGATGTTGAATATGGCAATATTTTTGCATAAAATGTGCTGGGTCTTTAGCACATAGCAAATATTCTTGCCTTATAATTTGTTTTAAATCTTGTTCCATATTATTTCAATATTAGAAGATACGCAGCAGTTGCTGCACTTCCAAAGAATCCTACTTTTAATAGGAAATTTTTTGTTTTATGTCCTCTAATTTCTTTTTGGAGTTTTTCAGACAACTCTTTACAAAGACGAAGTTGCTCGTCTTTTTGTGAAATTATGTAATTATTAGTTGAGTCTTTTTGTTTTAGAATTGTGATAGCTGTATCTTTTTGAGCTTCTCTTTCTTCCAATTTTTGAATTTTAAGGTTGGTTTGTTGCATTGCCATTTGACAACCATCACCTTCAATTAAATCTTTTATGATTAATCTTGCTATTTTAGCAGGTAGAACTACTTTACTTGTATCTGTTTGAGAAAAACTGCTCAAGCTCAACGTGAGAAAACTTATCAACACTATTAATTTTTTCATTAGTTTGATTTTTAATTATTGTTATATTTTTTTCTACTCTATTTATTTCGTTATTAATAACTGAAATATTAGTATCTATTTTAGATAATTTTATATCTGCTTGTTTGTTTACTTCAGTAGCTGAATCAACAGTGTGTTGGATTGAGTCAATCTTTTGATTGTACAATCCAACATCTGTTTTTATATTATTTGTAGTGAATATTACGTAACCTAGTAATAATATTATTAAAATAAATAAAATATTATTTTTTATTGCGTTTTTGAACATATTATGTTAATTCATCCGGAATTAAATCTGCTCCTGTATCTCCTCCTCCAATTATTCCTGCTACTAAATCATCTAAATTTTCACCAGCTTTTTTAAATAATTTTTTAATACCTTCATCACTATATGCTTTTTTCAATAATTCTAAATCAGTTGGTTTTGCTTCTTTATTTTTAATTCTATTTACTTTTGCAGTAATTCCTTTTAAAGCAATATCAAATTTATCTTTTTCTTCAGCAGATAATTTAGATGGTTTTTTTACTTTAGGGATATCAATTCCCAATTCTTTTTCTGCTTTTGCTATATCTTTATCTGATGGTTCACCTGACATATCAATCATTGTTGTAGTTTTCTTATATGTCGGGAAAGTCGGTTTTTGAGCAGGAGCTTTTGCTCTTTCTTTTTCGGCTCTTTTAGCATCTTTTTCAGCTCTTTTTTCTTCTTTAGCTTTTTCTTCTTCTGATCTTTTAGCCGCTACATTTGGATCTGCTTTTCTGCCACGTTGACCTAATTCTCTTTCGCCTTTTAATAATGCGATATATTTGTTCAATTGATTGTCATATAATTCATCACCAGCTAAAGCTGATTTTACTGCTGCATCCGCTTTAATAGCTTTTTTCAAATCTAATCCAGTTAATTCTTTTTTTTCATCAATAACATTTTTTATAGCTGTAGCTAAATCACCAGCTATTTTAGCCATTTCAGTTAAATTATCCTCAGCTATCCCTACTGGTTTATTAATTTGTCTAGATTTAATTATCGCGGCTGTAACTGTCTTAGGATCTTCTCCAGGTATGTCTGTTAATTTTGTATTTTTATCTACAAATGTTAACTCAGCTACAATCATCTCTCTAATTGATTTCTTTAAGTCAGATATTCTCATTTTTTTTGTTTATTTATACATATTATAAAGAAAGCACCTCTTTAATAGTTTGTATACGTTCTTTAGTTGTTCCTGAAATTCTATACATATTTTTTATTTTGGAGTAATGTTTTATTAAGATAGTCTGGATTGTTTTATCAATTAAATCACGATATTCTACATCTGTAGTTCTAACTCCATTATCTTCTATTTCTACACCTTCAGGAGATATATAAAATATGTAATCATATTCTTTTAATAAATTTGATGCTAATTCATTATATGATTTTTTTTCTAGAAAACCCATAGATTTAGAACAAGTCGTAAATGCCATTACATCTACTATTGTTCTATCAGTTATTATATTTTCTCTAAATAACTCTGAGCAACGTTCAGCTAAGAACACTACTTGTCCCTTTAATGTGCTATCTGTATTTAAAGGAATACCCAAATCCCTAAGGTATTTACTTCGCTCAGTAGCAAAGTAATATTCTTTGAATTCAGGTAATTCTTTTAAAGCATTTACTAATGTGGTTTTACCTACAGACATTGTTCCACAAAATCCTATCTTCATATGTTTTTAATTTCTAGCTCTAGCCATTGATGTTTTATAGAATGGAATACCTTCCCAATCTCTCTTAGCTTCACCCCATGCATCTTCTGTATACTGGATCCCATAAATGTAATATTCTCTTTGTTTATAGTCACCTTCTGGTATTAGAGCGGGTCCTTCCCAACTATGTAATTTTCCTCCCCATACGTGTCTAATAGTTCCATCTGGACTTTTGTATTTTTTAGATGGTTGAATTTGTGATGTTTTTTCGATTGTCATAACTTTGATTTTTTTGTGATTAATATACGATAATTTTATTTAGATTCCAAAATATTTTCAGCAACATATATTGCTTGAGCACCTGATACTGTAATACCTCTTGCTGATAAAGCATCACCTACAAAGTGAACATTTGGATAATCCACTAATGCTAGATTTTTATAGTCTACTTTTACTTCAGGTGAAAGATATTTTACTTCTGGTATGTACATTCCCCATTCATCTCCTAATGTTGGGAATACTTCTTTCATGTCTTCAATAAAGTCTTCTATATATTCAAAATATCCTTCAAATGCTTCTCTAACTTTATCTAATTCTGCAGTCACTATTTGATAACTACTAACTTTACCTCCTTCAGATGTTTTAGAAGCACTATTTTTTATATTAGGAGAATAATATAAACCTGTATTGAGCATTTGGCATTTTTTAACTACATTTCTTGACCATTCAAATGGATCTTCAATACCATTGATTTCCATCAAGATGCCAAAATTTGTCATATCATTTCTATACGCTTCATCTTTTTTAGCGTGTCCATTATATGAATGATCACCATATGTTTCCTCTACGGCAACATAAGCCGCATTATTGTTAGTACAAAACGAGCGAAGCGATACGCCCTTATCTTCAAATTTTCTATAAAGTTTAAAATCATATGAAATGTCTATTAGTTTTTGGAAGTGTTTTTGTGGTGCCTCGAACCTGATTCCAATTTGCACTGATTTGGGTTCATCTGGTAATTTATATTCTTGGGCTAATTGTTGAGCGAAATCAATACCTGATTTACCTACTGCAAAGATAAGTTCATCATATGATAATGGTTTGAGTTTTCCTAGTTTAACAGGTAAAGAAGAATAACCTAATGAATTTTCATTAAAATTAATATCAGTTACTTTGGTTTCCCATTGAAATCCAACACCTTTAGACACTAAATAATCGTACCAATTTTTAGCAATTTCAGATAGATAATCTGTTCCTACATGCCATACAGGGAATAAACGTAAACCGAAATATGGTTTAATAAATTCTGGTTCTGTATCTGGATTTGAACATTGTACTTCTTCTGGTTTAGGGTGAAAACGTTTAAAATTAGTGATTACCTGATTCATCAATTCCATTGCTTTTTCTTCACCACAATATTTTGAAAGTTGACCTCCAATTGCTGTATGGTATGTTAATTTACCATCACTCCACGCTCCTGCACCTGCGAATCCACACATTACTTCTTCAGGTTTGCGATTATATGGATCTTTACCCATGTCAATCATAGTAATTAATTCACCTGGGTATCCATTATCTACTAGTTTTAAAGCAGCATTTATACCTGCTACTCCTGCTCCTACTATTACTATTTTTTTATCCATTTTTTATTTAATTTATTTTTTAATATACGAAAAAAAAGACGCCAATCCAAAGATTGACGCCACAGATGTCATGTTTTTTTATCTCTTGTTAAGAGCGACCGGCTATGAATCGGTCTATAAGTTTATTTTCAATTTTAATGTTCCTGTTCCTTTAATAACACGATGCCATTCGTGTCTTGGTATAAATATACGTTCATTTAATGAGGAGGGCAAGCAATTTTCAAGTTGTACTTTCCAATTTGTTTCTCCTATTATCTCTACAGTTCTATCTTCATCGTCACGATGCCACATTAGCTCTATAGGGTCTATATTTTCGTTAAATTCACGAATAATATATTTGTCTGTGACTTCTATGTCTGTGTAAGGGGTCATTTAATTTCGTAAGGAGATAATGCTCTTTTAGATGAAAAAGTTTTTATATTTCTACTTTTAGCTAATTCTTTTATATTTGTTAAATCAATTCCTTGTTCGTTTAATAATAAAGCTACAACATATTTATTTAAAGGTTTTATATCTTTATTTAATATTTCTATTTCTTGCTCTCCATATTCAGCTCCAGAAGGTTCATAATCTATTTCAAATTCATCTTGTCTAATTTTATCAAAATCTATTACAAAACAGGCTAATAAAGAATAATTAGATCTTTTACCATCTCCACCATCAAAATCTACACTAAAATTTTTAAGTAAATTTTTATCAGTTGTTACAGATATAAAGGAATTACCTAATTTTTTAGCATCTCCTTTTATAGAATTGCTTTTTAATATTTGTTTAGCATTAGATAATGTAGTATAATGGTATACATATTTAATATCTTTATCACCAAATTTATAATCAGAATCATATTTATTCATTATATCAGATATAGCTTTATTATATTGGTTTTCAATTTTTAAATAACTATTGTATAATTCAGGAAATGCCTCTTTAAATTGGGAAGGGTAATTTTCAACATAATATAAAAAAGAATTATATTCATCATATCCCATTTTTTTTATATTTATTTTAGAAATTTGAGGAAATTTAATATAAAACTCTTTTAATTTATTATCATCCCATCCATATTTTTTTCCTAAAGAAGTAAAAGCATCTTTTTGCAATTTATATAATTGAGATAATTCTAATTCTTTTTGAACAAATTTTTCTCTAGTAGTAATTTCTTTTAGTATGTCTACAAGTTTAATCATTTCTTTTATTCACGTTAGGTATATTTGTCTGTAATTTCTATGTCAGTGTATGGTCTCATTAAATAAAAGTATTGCTTATTTTTAATCCTTTGCTGGTTAATTCTTGTTTTAAAGATTCAATATCATTTTTATAATTTTTAATAAAATTAATTGTATTTTTGTCTAGATCTTGTTTCATAACCCATATATCATCTATAAATTTTGATCCTTTATTATAATCAATTCTATACGAGGCCCCTTCTGGGCTTTTCCCAATTTGAAATATTTTATAATTTATATCTGGGGGGGTATTATAATATATTGCTATTATACTATCAATAGTATCAACCCTATATTCTTCAGGATTAAGATTTTTATTAATATATCTAAGATACAATTTAGTTCGTTGATTTTCTTCAGTTTCTCCTAATTCACCTTCATCATCTTCAGATATAGGGTTTATATAAAGTTCAAAATCATTTAATTTTTTCGGATATTTTTCTTTAAATTTTTCTAAAAATTGTTTTACTTTTCCAGTAATAATTTGCATTACCTCAAATACTTCTCCTTTATTTGTAGCTTCGTATCCTTGATCTTTTGTTTTAAAACTTACTTCAATATTTTCAGGAGTATCAAGTTGATCAAAACTTAAAATATATTTTGTTCCTTTAGAAGTTGTAAAATTAATATTTGGCATGTTTATTTTTTAAATTCACGAATAATATATTTGTCTGTGACTTCTATGTCAGTGTATGGGGTCATAATTCACCTTTAATTAATAATACTTTTGGGTCAATACCTAATTGAAACGCTATATCCATTCTTGTGTTACCTGAAAATATTCGTCTATATTCATTTTCATCTTCAATTACTATAGGATAATCCATAGGTTGGTTAGTTTTAAAACCATCATATATAGATTTTAAAGTTTTTTCATTTCTAAATTCAGGATATGATCTATAGCCCTGTATTAAATCTAATAATTCCTCATATGATGTTGTTCCACTTCTATAGTCTATATCTTGGTCTTCAGAAGGAGTAATAGTTACAATTTTACCATTTTTAACCGCATTTAAAAAATCTGCTTCGTCTTCCCAAAATTCATTACCTTTCATCTCTTGTTCTATCTTAAATTCTTGCTTGAGTTGAGATAAAGAAGGTGTTTTCCAATTAGAAAAATTTAATGCTTTAAGTATTTCCTCTTTGATAAGTTGTTTAAGTTGGGATTTTTTTATTTTACTCACGTTAAATATATTTATCTGTAACTTCTATGTCTGTGTAAGGTTTACTCATTTTCTTTACATTTATATAGTTTCATTCATATCATAGTAAAACGAATCTCCATCTTCAGTAACCCATCTATCAGATTGATTTTCTACTGAGGGTAGTTCTGTATCTACTTTGTATTGTTTCAAATCTTCAGGTAATTTTTTGGTAACCCAGTTTGAATCTTTCCAAAATATTCTATTATTTGGCATACATAATAAATATCCTTCATCTGATTCAAATATATGACCGCATTTATAATCGGTTGGTTCATCACTATATGGATTATTAAACCAATCTACAGTAAACATATAGGTTCCCCAAACTTTATTTCCATCTCTTAAAACAACTTGTGCTCTATGGTACGCTAAAAAACTATATTCTATAATAGAAACGTTTTCGCTAAAACAATCCCACAACTGTTTAAAATTAAATGGTATATCGTTTGTTGGAATTTTTGTATAAATTTCTGAAAGGGGTACTCTGGAACGAACCATCCCATTATCTGTCATAACATGAAATGTTAATATAACTCCAGCACAAGATTGAAGTCCAAAAACATACACATTATAAAACTCATCTGAGTCTTTATGATTTTTAGTAAAATATGATTTACGAACTAATGCTTTAAAACTTGGAATATTTGCATTTAACATTATTTTTTATTTTTTATAAATTATATATCTAATATTTCTAATCTTTCTTCTGCTACTTTATAATCTACTACTCTAAAAAAATCATTAATATAACTTCCTCTTTGGGATTTATGTTTTAAATAATAAGCATGTTCCCAAACATCCATCGCAATTAGAATTTTACCTTTAAAGTCTTTATCTAAATATGGATTATCTTGATTAGCATAAGATTTTATAACTAATTTATTTCCTTTTTTAATTAAAAATACCCAACCCGAACCAAATTGTTTTAAACCAGCTTCTTTAAATTGTTCTTTAAATTCAGAAAACGAGTTAAAGTTTTCCTCCAACATTTTTTTAAATTTAGTTGAAGGTGCCTTATAGTCGGGTGTAATGTTTTCAAAATATAAGACATGATTATAAAAACCACCACCATTATTTCTAATAATATTATTTTTAGAATATTTACCTAATATTATTTGAATAGCTTGGGTTTGATTTTCAGCATTTACTCTGATAGATTTTTTATCTAATTCAGCATTAAGTTTATCTGTGTACCCTTTAAAATGTTTATCAAAATGTTCTTCCATAGTTTCCTTATCTATATAAGGTTGAAGAGAAGTATAGGAGTAATTTAATTTTGGTACTTTAAATTTTATATCTTGTTTTTGCTCATTGTTTGTTTTTTTTAAACGTTGAGTTTTTTCTTTAGATGCTTCTGTTAAAAGATTTATTAATTTTATCATTAATTATTATTTTTTATTTTTAATAGGAGCATAACCAGAACCATATGGTGCTGCTTTACCTGATTGCGGATTTGATGTTTCTTTTAATTTTATTTCATCTAAATCTTCATCATCTTCTAAAAAATTAATAGAAGTATAAAAGATATCATTAGCTGCTTCTTTTTCTTTAGTAAAAGATAATAATTTACCTTGATCTTTTTTTAAAATATCATTTTTTAGTTTATTTTTATCTAAATTTTTTAAAAAAGGATTCATATTCAACCCTGTAGAACTAGCGTAATGTATATCTTCAAAAGAAAAATTAGAATCTAAACGAGCTACAACTTCTTTTTCATCTTGATAAGTACTATATAAATCACTATATGGTTCTATATTTTGATTATCTTCTAAAAACCTATATAAATCAATATATTCTGTATTTTGTTTTATCATGACAACTAACGGATTTAAAGTTATAATTCTATATATTTCTCCTTTATTAGTATATCCTTCTTTTTTAAGATATAAAAATATAGCTTCTGGGAAATTAGATGGTCTTTTAAGTTTTTTAGTATCAATCCAAGATCCAACATATTTAGATATGTCTATCTCATTTAATTTATTTAAACGTTGCGTTTTAGCTTTAGATGATTCTTTACGTTTTTCAATATAGTCTAAAGCACGTTTTAATCTTGCTTTCACTTCAGCATCTTTAGCTCT
>Ga0315284_10017573_pt1 | contig 10149 bp, 5 predicted proteins | sample YL17G09_16_MG_FD_203696 | JGI IMG/M metagenome (GOLD analysis project Ga0315284, IMG submission 203696) | Sediment microbial communities from Yellowstone Lake, YNP, Wyoming, USA - YL17G09_16 | ecosystem: Environmental > Aquatic > Freshwater > Lake > Sediment | place: USA: Wyoming | collected...
GGTGTCGTGTATTTATTCGGATTACAACAGCGACAATTTGGTGTTTCGAATCAGGTTAGATTTTCAGAAGAAGGACAAGGAGCCAAAGACGCTGGACCAGACGGATAAAATCTACCAGCTGAAAACGTTTCAGGATGCGCTGATGAAGAATATTATTTTGAGGGGAATTAAAGGGGTGCGGAATGTGCTGGCCCGCAAGGTTGTGGACATGGTTGCCAAAGAGAACAACACGTTTAGAAAGAAGGAAACGTGGGTACTGGATACGACCGGGTCAAATTTTATGGAGATACTTTCGTTGAAAAACATTGACGCGCGCCGGACAATCAGCAACGACATTCAAGAGATTAATCGGGTGCTTGGAATTGAAGCTGCGAGACAAGCACTGTTCAACGAGCTCTATGAAGCGTTTGATACCACGTACATTAACCACCACCACATCAGTCTTCTGTGTGACCGAATGACATCTAGTTCAAATCTGATTTCTATATTTCGGCACGGAATTAATAACGACGATATTGGTCCAATTGCAAAAGCGTCATTTGAGGAAACGCCGGAGATGTTTCTGAAAGCGGCGCGGCATGCGGAGCTTGACCATGTGCGCGGTATTTCGGCAAATGTAATGTGCGGTCAAGAAGGATTTTACGGAACAAACGCGTTCAAAGTGATGCTTGACATTACCCAGATTATGAAGATGGGACAAGTTGCGACCGCGGACAAGACGGTAGAAGAAGAAAAAGAAGCGGTTATACAAGGCTTCATGGATAAGATTGCAGCTGAAGACCCGCTTAACCCTTGCAGCAAAAATAAACTGACGATTCAGAGCACGCTGAATAAGATTCAGGGGTCAAATCTCGGGTCAGTTGACCCGGATTATGATATGGGATTCTAAAATAAGTATTAAAAAAATAAACATAGTAAAAAAATCATACATATTAAATAATTCATTTAATATTTATTATTTTCAATTTTTTTATTTACACACTTGAAGATTATTCACTTTTCTCTCTAAAATTTAGTCTTCGTCACTGCCGCTATCGCTTTCATCCTCGTCATCATCTTCGTCGTCTATAAATTCTTCGCCCTCGGTCGTGTAATAACTCTTGTATTTTATGTAATCATTCATCGCAACCGCACGGTTATTTTCAGAAAGATATTTTGCCAAATCAGGTTCAAACAGTAACATTTCATCATCTTTCAAGTTATAATGAATATCATCAAATGTCAAATACTTATTCGGGTGTAACATGAATGCTCGAATGCGCCTGTACCGCAAAAGTTCATCCGCCAGACGAATATAGTATTTGTGTTCGTTGTCCGAGTCATCAACCAGGTTACGTTTTGGAATGTAAAGCCCGCATTCAACCGAGGCGTTCGAGACGTTCGAGACGTTCGAGACGTCCGAGACGTTAGAGTCCGATACTTTCTTTTCAACAGAAAAACAGTATGAAAGTTTTTTGCACGTTGATGAGGTCGAACTTTTACCTGTTATACAACTTAACGCGGTATTTTGTTCGTAAATGTCTTTCAATACAGCCGGGTTAATTTCGCTAAACTGAACATGGTTTTTAGCCAAGCGGAATAATAATGCTTTTATTTCATTCAGTTTTTTTATATATATTGCGTGCTGTTGTTTTATATCGCGTGTCATTTTACCTTTTGCTGATGATTTTACTGTTTTATAAATAAGCGATTCAATTGCATTGCGCAACTCCATAAACTCAAAACTATTGAGCTGAATTCGAACAATGTTTCGAAACGCGTTGTAAAAATTTGTTTCCAGGCGTATTTTTTCAACATCATCTGTTCTTTCTTCGTCTTGTTTGAATACAAATCCTGTGCGTTTCAATTGAGGAAGGATTGACATGTCCACATTGACACTGTTGCCAAGTTCCACAACCTTCAATCCGTCATCTTTTACGCTGTTTAATGGAACCGGTTTTCTAATAGGAGTAAACTGATTTGTTTCAGTCATGAATCCGATAACATGACCGTTATCCACAATTTTACATTTAAGTGCGCACGGGATTTGACCTTTTGATTTTTTAGATATGAGTGATGAAAAATCTTTTGTGTGCTCGTATTTTTTCCATAAATTTGGAACATGGTTGATGAAAACCAATTTATAATTATGATTTATAGCAGAAGGATTGCACAATATATTTCCATTCACTTCGCGTATTTTGCCCCCAAATGTAAGCTGTACCGTAATGTGCAAACCCACAACTTTTCCAGAATAGTCAATGATTTGTTCTACATACTCATTTTCACTAAATTGTTTCATTGACTGTTTTAATATTTGAACAATTTCATCAAATGATTTATTTTGAGTAATCGATTTTACAACCTGCTCAGGTTTACATTTTGTTTCAAAAAAAGATTTTATTTTTGTAAGTGCCATTTTAATTTCTTTTGTTTCCACGTCTTTATCTTTCAAAGAATTGATGGCTGAGAATAATACAGTGCTAACTATGTTGCGTTTTGATGTGTTCAAATAAGTGTAAAGCGGTTCATAGTATACATCATACTTTACAATAATAATACTCACTTTATTAGAGTCAAATGTGGAGTTGGAATAATGATTTGTGGGACACACAATGTTGATTTCATCTTTATTATCTGTCAATTCTAAAATAATTAAATTCACTCCGTTTAAATGAATGGGTGGAACGCGCTTCCCTTCTTCTTCATTTTTTTTGAACTCCGACCACAAAATCGAGTCGGTAATATAGTCCCACAAATACGTGTAGTCAATAACAACACTGTCATTTTTTAAATAAGCAATGAAATTTTCATATGCCATTATTAATGATTTAAAAAATATAACTTTATTATCTTCATCATCATCAAGAGTATCAGCATCCGTAAATATTTTTTTGAATAAATCCGTTTCTTTATACGTTAGCAACTTCTCTATGTCAACATATTCAAATTTTTTAAATGTTTCAACAAGCGTTCCATTTTGATATGTGATGAAATTATCAAAAGTTAATCTGGGTATCAAAATATCATGTTTGAATGCTTTCGATGAAAGTGACTGGTCAGTTAACGAATTGTAGACATTTGTAATACATGAAACAAAATATTGATTTTTATTTACATTTACAGCGTCCTTTTCTTCCTCCACGCTTCCCATTCTTAAAACACATAACTTATCATCTATAAGTATGTCGCCCTTTGACGACTTGCATTCTTTGCTATAATTTTCATTTTCAAATAAAAATAGTTGGAGAGAAGGAGGTAAAAATGCGAGATTATTTTGCTGAAGAGGGAATCCAGCATCCGCTTTTGATACATATAAATTTGATTTTGATTTTTTCTTTTTTGGATTTACTTGAATCTGTTGTTGTGCCGCTTGTACTTTTTTTTCTTGTCCTGTTCCTGCTTCCTCCTCAGAAGTTGCACCTTTTTGTTTACATTTTTTAATTACTTCTTGTTCTTTTTTGAAAAGCTGATAGTTTCTGAAATCTTTGCCGTCATTATTGCCGATTCCTTTCATCCCTGTAAAACAGCACGGTAAACATTGTCCTGATTTTGTTTTTACTGTTTTCAAAAATCCTGGCAAATAAGGATTATATGAACCCGTTTTAAAATGTTCTCTCGGAGTTGTTAAATCCAAAATAAATTTATTTTTATTTCCTGGGTCATAATATTCTTCCTTGGTTACAACATTTTTTTGTAAATTATTATCATCTATTTCTTTTTGCGAAACTGACCGATTTTCAAGAACATTCCAATATCGCGGACAAATATAATAATGTTTATCACCATTTTCTGTTTCATCATCATTTTCACCACTTGCATATTCTAAAGGTGTTCCATAATAAGATGGCTGTCCAGTTTTCTCATCCGTGGCATTTATCTTTTCCAATTCGTCCTTTGTTAAAATAATTGGTTGACGACGCGCACTCCAACCGCAGTTGGTTGCGTATCCGGGCGTGTTTTCAAAAAGAAGCGGTTCCATCTTCTTAAGACGTTTATATACCGGATTTGATTCAAATGCGCCACCCCAAAGTTCGAAGTCTCCACCTCCATATAATTCTACGTTGTAATCATCACCTCCATCTCCACCCAATAAATCAAAATTTCCCACTTCTTCATCTTCATCGTCATCTTCTTCGTCTTCTTCTTCTTCTTCTCCTTGTTCCTCTTTCTCCTCTTCTTCTAACAATGCAGGTGTTTTATCCTTTTTTGTTTTCACTGGCGATACTACTTTTTCTTCCTCTTCTTCTTGTTCATCTTCGTCTTCCTCTTGTTTATCTTCATCTTCGTCTTCTTCTTCTTCTTGTTCTTCCTCTTGTTCTTCCTCTTCTTCTTGTTCATCTTCGTTTTCGTCTTCTTCCTCTTCTTCTTCCTCGTCTTCTTCCTCGTCTTCTTCCTCTTCTTCTTCCTCTTCTTCCTCTTCTACTTCCTTGGCGGCGGCAGCAACAACAAGAGGAGCAGCAACAGCACCAACACTCGTAATGTCACACAACTGTTTCACTAGACGCACTGGAATATACTTTTCATCATTTCCAAATATGTGAAGTAACGAGTCGATATATATTCGAATGGGATTTAAAATATAAATATTATTAATTCCAGTTATTTTAATTGTAATAGTATTTTTTGAATCTCCCAGACTTTTTATCATATGTGTTTTAAACCCTGGCATTTTACGAGCATATATTTTTTTAGGCATTTTTCGTTGTTGTATCAATTTTGCATATTTTCCATCAAAACTTGTTTTAAATTCACTATAACTTTGTTCCGCCACTTGTTTTGAAACCAGCAAATTTTTCACCATTAATGCAATGACATCTTTTTTTATTCGAAATCCGGAATTATACAGCATTTCAATATACGCAACTCGGAGCACGCTTTCATCAAAATTTGGAACACGAACATATTGCATAGAAACACCCTTGTCTTCAGAAATCCAATTATTTTCAATTACTTTCATAACGCTTGAAATGCATCCGTAGTAGTTGCTCCAAACAATCGGCTCTCTGTTGTTAAGTTTTGAAATAGACAAGTATTCTATATTTTGTATAACAACATTATCGTCGTAAATGGAATAAAAATCACGCATTCTGTATCCATTTTGATTTAAAAAATCAACAATTACTTTCAAATGCGGAGATACAGCTGAACGTATCATTTCATCAATTGCATCTTCTGTGTATGTGTGTTTGAAATTGGAATGAATGTATATGTGACCTGCTTCATCAAATTCGCAAATAAATGGAATTTGTTCCTGGCGTCTTACACCGTGTTGCATTTTGGGTTTATCATATATAATGTACAAACTAACACGTGTTGTTGAAATCTTATATTTCTTTTTTTTATTTGCATTCATCGAATTAGAAAATACAGTCATTTTTTTTGATATTTGCTGAATGTCAAAAATTTTATTGCTTTCAGACTGATATTGAATAAACAGGTATGGTATTTTTTTGCCATCCTTTGTTGAATCTTGTGTATACATTCTAAAAATAGAATCTTGATTCGGTGGATTATATTTGATTAACTGACACTGTTTTGTCGCATGAAATAATTTAAATAAAAGTTCTAATGGAAAATTAAATTTTTGGTCTGGCAATAATTCAATGTCAATAGATGTAATTCCAGAATCTTCCATTTTTAATTTGGGTTTTTTCGATTCTTCAAAAATACCATAAAATAAATTTATTTGTTTCATATTCAATTCAAATTCTGGAGACGTAATTTTTTTTTGTGTTTCTTCTCTCAACTTGATAGCGGCGTCTTCCAATTCATGCGCATTTTTTATTCCTTTTGAATATAAATGCGGGTAATACGTCTTGAGTACTACGCTGCCATCATCATCGTTATCACCACCATCATCTCGTTTTCTTTTTTTTATTTTTAAAACATCTCTCGCGAAAGACGCAAAAAGTGTGTTATGAATTATATTTTTCGTCTCTAACAAAAGTTTGGCGGAACCGCTTGTTACATTCGGTGCATTCGGTGCATTCGGTTGAGGACCAACAGAAACCGTTTCACTAAAAAAAGGATTTACGTATGCGCTCAAAGGTATACTTTGTCCAACCGGAACATCTTTGAATAATTTTTGCGCATTCAATTTTTTAAGTGTGGTAAATACATCTTTTACATCAATTGTCTCTCCTCCAACCGATGAAGAAGAAGAACTGTAACCCATCAAATAATCTTTTAAATTAGACGATTTCAAAACAACCTGCTGTTCGTTGCCCGTGTTGCTGCCATTTCCCAATTCCGACAACTCTTGATAAACCTCATTGGAATCGAATAGTACCGGGGTTTTTGAAAATAAATACAATTCATCATACGTATACGCTGAATCCGACTCGTCGCCAACTTCTTTTATTGCCAACATAATTTTTCGCTTTACCACATCAATGGTGTCATCTGAATATATCTTAAAATTTACAAAATGTATTTTTATTTTGTATCTTGATATATTTTTCAATTCCATTTTGCTAAAAACATTTTCAAATACTTCTGAATTCGAACCATTATCATTATACTGTTGGTATAAATGTGTCAACTGTTTAGATGTTGGCGGCGAATCACCCCCTTTTACAGAACCATAAAAAACGTAAATACATTTCGGAACTCCGCCATTTTTATCACCCTCTTTTAGTATGCTGCATTTATATATTTCTTCAATTGGATTTCTGGTAAAACTCATATTTATTTATTTATTAATAATAGTTAATATAGATATATATATTAAATATTATTTAATCGTAAATTACATATAAAATATAAAGAATGAAAATAAATATTGCAGTTGCATTTTCTAAAAATTATGGAATTGGATTTAAAAATAACTTGCCATGGTCTCATTTAAAAAAAGATATGACATTGTTTTCTAAACGAACAACTGGTTCAGGTAATAACGCCGTAATAATGGGAAAAAATACATGGCTGAGCATTCCGGAATGTCGCCGTCCTTTAAAAAATAGAACAAATATTGTTATTTCTAGCTCATCGCCATCTTTGTCTTTGGATGGAAATCCACACGTGTTTTCTTCTATAAATGATGCCATATTATTTTGCGAATCTGCAAAGTATGACGAACTATGGGTAATTGGCGGAAGTCGAATATATGACGAATTTTTGAATACTTATTACAACAAGTTGAATCGAGTATATATTACATGTGTTTTCGGCGATTACGAATGTGACACGTTTATTCATTTTTCCGCTGCAGATTATTGTGTTGAAACAGAAGAATATAATGGTGAAGATAAATGTTTTTATTTATCATGCATTCACAATAATCACCCAGATAACAATAATAAAAATCATGATACTCTTGACACGTTCTTGACACGTATTTAAAAAGTTTACGCTACTTATAAAATGGATTTTCATCAATTCGCGTTCCGCAATATTGCACCGGCGATTTTGAATAATCAACGGGTTCATATATTCCCGATTCTTTTGCATACTTTAATAAAAATTTAAAATTGTCCCAGAATTCCTCCTTGTGTCCAATGCTTGCGGTCATAAGGTGCGCGAGCTCGTGAATGGCCACAAATGTAAGCGTGCTTAAATCGATTAACCGGGTCCCCTGTTTATCTTCATTCAAACAAAAAGCCATTTTTTCGCCCTTGTTCTCGCTGTATGCAGTGTGTTCGCTCGTTGGAAGCGTTTCGCTAATTTTATCAGGATTGAAATTCTCAACCAAACGTTTTACGGCGGGATTGGAAGCGTGGTTTGAGCCTACATACTTTACAAGTTTTTTCATGTTGTTTGTTGCTTCCGCTAACAAATCCGCAGCCAACTCTAATTTACTCCGTTCTCTCACACAATACGTGTTCCCATCCACTTTTGAAATGACGCACCTTAAATTAAATGAATCAGAATCCTTGTATATTTTGAGTCCAAAAAATATCATACATATTACTAGTATCACGCCTAAATAATTTATCTTCATTTTATCTATTTTATTTTTATTATTTGTATTACTGGTTTAAAATAATTCAATATTTATTATATAACTAATATATAATAAATATTAATAAATATATAAATAATATAAAATATAATAATAACTTAATTAATAGTAACAACTATTTTATAAACATATGAATTTGGATTTATTTCTTGTGCAAAAAGTTGTGAAATCACTTTTTCAAAATGATGCAAATGCAACATTAACGCCATTACAACCAACACAACCAACACAACCAACACAAACATCGCCGAAAAAAATAAAAGGAGAAGACAATAAAGACAAACGAAAACTGATAGAAGTGTATTCAATGTTGTATGAAAAAATGAATGCTGCAAATTTGTACGTTAATACGCAAAAAAATTCCGGCTGTTTCGAATGTCAAGAAATTGCAGTGGATATTACTTCACAAATTCCTCGACCAAAATCATTTTCGAGTACATACATTACGCCAGAAATATCACAATACATAACAAATGAAGCAAAAAAAATTCTAACTTTTGAATGCCAAATAAAAACACGACTTATTCGGTTACATTTTGTTATATTCAAAAATAATCTGAATGTTACTGATTTAATTTCACATTACAAAGTTTTAGCGCACCGAGTCTACATGTGGTTGTCCATGATTTCCGACAAATCAAAATGCAGCGAATCATTGAACATTTATATTTATCTTACTCCGTTTGAAAAAAAAATACCCTCAGCTAAAGGAGACTCGATTGGTCCTGAAAATGCAAATACGGGATACACATTCCGGTGCGAAAAACAAAATGAAATTGTCATTTACAGACAAGAAGAATGGTTCAAAGTGCTCATGCACGAAACGATGCACGCATTCGGGGCGGATTTTGACAGTTATTCCAACTCACACGATAATGAATATTTAAAAACCCTATTCTCTCTGCCGGATGATGTGAACATTAAACTTTCAGAAACGTATTCTGAAATTTGGGCGCGCATTATGAACGTCGTTTTTCAAACATATTTTAAATCACCACCATCACTCGAATCTCGAACTCTAAGCAAATTCAAAAAAAATATCGATTTTTATTTACACTTGGAATGCATTTTCTCTCTTTATCAGTGCATAAAGATATTAGACTATATGGGAATTAATTACGCGGTGCTAACCGATAATTCGGAAAGTTCTAGGCAAGTTGTAACATCGTTTTACAGAGAGAATACAAATGTGTTTGCATACTACGTTTTGACATCCATATTGTTAAACAGCTATCGCGACTTTTTACCATGGTGCGCAACCCACAATGGCACCGGACTGCACATTTTTAAAGTGAAAACAACACAATCTGAATTTGTAAAATTTATAAAATTATGTTACAAGAAATCAGACTTGTTGGCGCAAATTGTAGAAACTGAAAAAAAAGTGGTGAGAGATTACAAAAAAGCCGCAACAAATCGTGTGCTACTCAAAACAATGAGAATGACAATTATTGGATTTGATTAATTCTTCACGCGCACATCCGTCTTATCAATGCTCGTCATTAAACGCTGATAATCGGTATATTTTTTTTCAATATCACTATAATCGGGTCTTTGAATAACGATTAAGGGAACTAAAAGCATCCACCTGTGCTGTTTTTGAAGATTTATCCAGTATTTATCAATTGCAAAAAAATAATGATGTTCCGGAGTTTTCATAAGTTTTTCAACTCCTTCTTTAATATTGGAAATCAAAGTATCATAATAATGTTGTCTGACAATGTAACCGGTTGTCGTTTGACAGTGGCTAACTCGAATGCTGACTTCGTCGTTTGTGGTAAATGGTGGCAGGTTATTTCCCGCAAGCAAAAGAACGTCCCATTGGTTTTTCGGATTTGACAAGAATTTATTTATATTTCGAACAAAATCATCCGGGAGTAAAAACGATACATCATCCTCCAATATCAAAACACATTCCATATTTTGCTCCTTTGCCATTTGAATGCACTTTAAATGACTCAGACTGCAGCCAATTCTGCCATTGACATTATGTATTGCGTTGAAGCGTTTCACATTGTTGCGAATGCCAACAAGGTCGAGCTGGTGTTCCACATGCAATTTTCTGTCAACGCGAGAATTTAAATTTATGTAATATCCCCCTATGTTTGAAATGGTTGTTGTTGTCATCGAGATTTGATTTTTTAATTTATGTGATGCTGTATTAATTTATTGTATTCATTTATATTTATATTTATTATATTCAAGTT
>Ga0315284_10017575_pt1 | contig 10148 bp, 6 predicted proteins | sample YL17G09_16_MG_FD_203696 | JGI IMG/M metagenome (GOLD analysis project Ga0315284, IMG submission 203696) | Sediment microbial communities from Yellowstone Lake, YNP, Wyoming, USA - YL17G09_16 | ecosystem: Environmental > Aquatic > Freshwater > Lake > Sediment | place: USA: Wyoming | collected...
ATACGCATGCTGTCCGGCGAGCAGTTTACTCTCCACCAGCTCGATGATTTTCGGCATCTGCTCGAGGCTGGCAAGGCGGGTGGCTGTGGTCCCCCTTCCGGGCGGCAAGGCGTCGATCACCGAGACATCCAGGTCCCCGAATACCGTCATTGCCAACGTCCGCGGGATGGGTGTTGCCGTCATTACAAGGTAGTGCGGTGCAAACCCCTTGGAGCGGATGCCGGTCCGCTGACGGACGCCGAACTTGTGCTGCTCGTCGACGATGACCATCGCAAGGTCGGCAAAATGAACCTGCTGGCCTAGAAGCGCGTGCGTGCCGACGACGATGTCGATGGATCCACCGGCCAGGGCGTCCAGGATGCGATTGCGGGTCTTGGCGGGCTGATCGCCCACCAGCACGTCTGTGCGGACCTTCGAGCCTGACAGGTAGCTTTCTATCTTTTCAAAGTGCTGCCGGGCGAGTATTTCCGTGGGCGCCATGATGGCGACCTGTTTGCCGTTGGCGACCGAAAGCAGTGCGGCGTAAAGCGCAACAACGGTTTTACCCGATCCGACGTCTCCCTGGAGCAGGCGGTTCATGGGCGAGTCGCGCCCCAGGTCGGCGGCTATCTGGCCCACCGCCCGGTTCTGGGCGTCCGTCAGGCTGAAGGGAAACCTCGCCCGGATGCGCTGGTCGATTTTTGCGGTCAGCCTGAGTGCGTGGGCGGGCCTGGACTGCTGCTGGGCACGCCTGCTGGCAAGACCAAGCTGCAATATCAAACACTCACCGTAGGCGAGGGTTTTTCTGGCGAGTGCCCATTGACGGGTGTCCTGCGGGCGATGCATTGCCTTAATGGCGGACCTGCGGTCCATCAGACCCCGATTTTTCAACGTTGACTCATCGAACCATTGAGGCACAAGGTCGATTACCTGCGGAACAACGCGTCGAATCAGCAGCCCTATCTGTCCGCTGGTCAGGGCCGATCCGGCAGGATAGACCGGCAGAAGTTCGTCGGCGCTGAGATTTGTGCCTTCGGGATCCCAAAGCACCTGGTGGCTTGGATTAATGAGCTGGATGTTTTGGCGGTAAACCGAAACCTTTCCGCTGACGGCAAGATTAATGCCCGGCTTGATCGTCTCCCGCAGGTACCCGCCGTGGAACCATTTGACAATCACCCATCCGGTTGAGTCTTCGATGCAGCAGGCAAACCACGGCTTGCGGGCGTGCCGGCTTTGCTCTACCGATATTACCTCCCCGGCGACGGTAGCAGAGGGCTCCTCGCCGGTGAGCGAAGCGATCGACTGGGCCTGGCGGCGCAGATCGAACCGCCGTGGAAAGTACATCAGCAGGTCTTCGACGGTCCGGACGCCCAGTTGGGCAAGCTGCTCCGCCCGCCTGGGCCCAACGCCCTTGACGTACTGGACCGGGGTGTCGAGAGTCAGTTGACCCACGTGTGAACCAACCCAAGCTACCTTGGCGGCAGCGTTATCGTCTGGCCGACACGCAGCTTGTTGGGATTCAGGCCCGGATTTAAAGCGGAAATCTCCCGCCATCGCTGTCCATTGCCCAGTTCCCGCACGGCGATCGACCAAAGCGTGTCGCCCCTTATAATGGTGTAGGACATACTTGGTTGTGTTGGCGGCGGCAGGACAGCCGACTGGATCGGCGGCGGGGCAGCATCATAATAGGCGGGCTCGGAGCTGTCGGGTGTCGTCGGCAGTTCCGCCGGCGGCTGGGCGGACGGCTCGCTGATCGTCATCTGAACGTCCTTTTCATTCTTGCGGCAGCCGGTCAAACCAATCAGTAAACCAAGTGTAATAACCAGAGCGATCCTCATTGAATTGTTCCTTTCGGTTCTTAGCAGGTGCGCGCGATGATATCACCCCGTAGGCTGCTGTCAAGCGGAGGATTTCGAAGATCGTTGCCTGCATTGGTGGTTTTTGCTTGAAGGAGATTGGTTGTTCCCGGATCATACCGAGTTAGGCGGCCGGAGCCGGCGGCCCGGCAGGCAATTTTTTGCCGGGAAAACAACAGGTTGTGTTTGAAGAAATCCGGTCCTGCCCGAATATCTCAAAGGAGAATTTGCCATGACTGGTCAAAGCGGCGGTCAGAGTTTTTTGCGGCGAGATCTGCTCAAGCTTGCCGGCGTCATAGGGGTGGGGGGGCTGGCGGGCAGCAGACTTATGGCGGCTGCCGATGGGGTGGAAATTCCTTATGGTCAAGGCCGGCAAATAGACGGGGAAAATCCCACGGCACCGGACCAGAGCGGTTATCATAAAAATTTTGTTTCGGTTAGACATCACGGAGCCAAGGGCGACGGCCGAACCCTCGACACCGAGGCTATCGATTCTGCTATAAAAACCATCTCCAAGTTGGGCGGGGGAGTGGTTTATTTTCCTCCCGGCCGATATCTTACCGCCCCTTTAAGCATGCAAAGCCGTGTTACGTTGTATCTTGAAACAGGCGCAACCGTCCTCGGCTCAACACAAGCAGAGCGTTACAAAAAAGGTGCCGGAGGCCTGATCAACGGCAGGGATCTTGAAGATATAGCCATCATCGGACGGGGGACAATCGATGGTCAGGGTGAAGTATTTAAACAAGGTGGCCTAAGGCCCGTGTTGTTCAAGTTCAACAAATGCGCTAACATTCTCATAGAAGGAATAACCACTCGCAATTCCGCCAGCTGGAACCAGAATTACAGCGACTGTGAAAACATCGTTATCCGCGGGATCAACCTGGAGAACATCTGCAACTGGAACAATGATGGATTGGATTTGTGTGGTTGTGTAAATGTTCGCATCTCTGATAGCCGGGTATGGTCGGGTGACGATGGAATCTGCCTGAAAAGTTATGGCCGACCTACCGAGAATGTGGTTGTCTCCAATTGCCTGGTCAGCTCCAACTGCAACGCCATAAAGTGCGGCACGGAATCGTACGGCGGATTCAAGAACATCACGGTAACCAATTGTGTCATCACGCCTCCCCGTTACGAACGGATATGGCACGGATCGGTCGAGGGCAATTGCGGCGTCTGCCTGACGAGCGTCGATGGTGGTGTGCTCGAAAATGTAGCCGTCTCCAACCTGGCGATTTACGGTACTCGCGCCCCGATATTCATGCGGCTGGGAAATCGGGCAAGGCCTCTCGGCGGCCCACCCAAGGAAATCGGCACTTTTCGCAAGGTCACCGTCAATAACGTGGCGGTTGAGTCTGCCGGTCCGGGCTGTGAAATAACAGGCCTGCCCGGCCATATGATGGAGGACATCTCACTGAGCAATATCCACATCAGATCGCTGGGCGGTCCGCCTCCAGATGTTTTTGATAAATACCGCAAGATGCCGATTCCGGAAAATCCCGCTGGTTACCCCGATACATTCTGGCTGCACGGTTTTGTACCGTCGTACGGATTTTTCTGCCGTCACATAAAAGGGCTGAGCCTGAGCAACATAACGTTGAAAAAGGACCTTGACGATGAGCGGTCGGCTATGATCTTCCAGGACATCGACAACCTTCGCCTGGATGGATTGACCGTTTATCCCACTGCTGGCACGGAGACGGTTTTGTGGCTGGATAATATCCGCCAAGCCATGATTCGTGGCTGCACGGCTATGGAAAAAACAAAACTGTTTGCCCGCCTGGTCGGTGAGTGCAAGGATATCGCCCTGATGAGCAATGACTTGCGCAAAGCGGAGCAGGTTTGGGAATTCGTAGACGCAGCAGGACCAAGCATGCTGGCTGAGGTAGGGAACCTCATGCCTTAGCCCCTGACAAAATGCCGCTGCATTCGACCGGCTTGTTTGACCGCTCGGTCTCGATGCAACGCTTGGTTTTGTCAGGGCCTCTTAATCGGTTAGTACCGCAATTGCCATCTCCACGTTTCCCAGAGGCGCCGACACCTGGAAACCCGCTACGTGCGGGGCGATCTGCCGGCAGATCTCGCGGGCGATTTCCACGCCCCCCTGCCGGGCCTGCTGGCTGGTGGGGCATTGCTTCATCCGTTCGAGGATCTCCGCCGGCACGACCACGCCGGGCACCTCGTTGTTCATGAATTCGGCGTTCCGGTAGCTTACCAGGGGCCAGATGCCGGCGATGATCGGGATTTCGATCCCCGCCGAGCGGATCTGATCCAGGAAATTCAGCAGGCAGGACGTATCGAAGATCGGCTGGGTTATTGCAAACTCGGCGCCGGCGCGGACCTTTTGACAAAGCCTGTCAAGCTCGACCGCCGGATCCACCGCTGTGGGATTTGCCCCGACGCCGATGAACAAACTCGTCGGCGGATCGATCGGGCTGCCCGCGAGGTCAACGCCCCGGTTGAGGTTGTCGACGATCTTGACAAGTCCGATCGAGTCCACGTCGAATACGCCGGTAGCGTCGGGGTAGTTGCCCAGCTTCGGCGGATCGCCGGTGATGATCAAAATATTTCTGAGCCCTGCTGCATTCGCACCGAGCAGGTCGCTCTGCATGCCGATGAGGTTGCGATCCCGGCAGCAGTAGTGCAGGATTGTTTCGATACGGACTTCCCTTTCGATGCTAAGGGCCGTGATCATCGGCGAGATTCTGGCGCTTGCCCTGGGGCCGTCGGGGATATTGATCGCGTCTACTCCTGCCTGGAGGCAGAGGAGGCACTTGTCGATGGTGGGCTTTAAGGTTCCACTTCGGGGGGGAAGGATCTCGACCATGCTGACCTTTTGGCCCGTGAGCATCTTGCCGGCCAATCGGCTCTTGTCCTGGGGTGCAACCAGGGTGATCGGTTCGGCGGGCCTGGATTTCGGCGGGCTGATTTCAACGTGCCGTTTGACCGACGAGAGGGCCCCAATAGCCCGGCAGGCCTGGTGGATGTGCTGTGGGGTCGTGCCGCAGCATCCCCCGATGCCCCTGACGCCCAGCTCGACGAATCGCTTTGCGTACTCGGTGAAGTATTCGGGATTTGTCATATACAACCTTCTGCCGGCAAAGCATCTGGGCAGGCCCGCATTCGGCATGACTATAAAAGGCTTGTCGCCAAGCGGGATGAGCCTTCGTGCCAGCTCGAACATGTCGGCTGGGCCCAGCCCGCAGTTTAAGCCAACCGCGTCAATGTTCGGGTCGTCCTGAAGGGCGGAGATAATCTCATCCGCCCGCGTGCCAGCGACGGTCCTGCCGTCTTCCTGCACCGCCGCCGATGCGAGAACCGGTAGATTGAACTCCTTGGCGATACGCCCAGCCAGTTGCAGTTCGCTCAACTGGGCGAATGTCTCCAGTATCAGCAGGTCCACCCCCTCATCGGCCAGCGCGGCGATCTGCTCCCTGAAGGCAGATTCGACCTCAGGGGGGGGGGAAGATCCCCAAATAGCCTGCTCCTGAGCGGTGCATGGGCCTACCGAACCCCCGACGGCGATGCGGTTTCCTCCTGCCCGCCTTGCCAGGGCGACGGCGGCTCGGTTTATGGGTCCGACCTTGTCGGCAAGTCCGAATGCCCCCAACCTGAAGGCGTTTGCGCCGAAGGTGTTGGTTTCGAGCACCTCAGCCCCCGCCTGGGCGTACTGGCTGTGAATCGACTCGACGAGGGCGGGATTGCTCAGGCAAAGCTCCTCGAAGCAGGCGTTGACGAAGGCGCCTCGCTCGTAGAGCATCGTTCCCATCGCCCCGTCGAACATCACCGGGCCAGCCCGCATACGCTTGATGATATCTATCACTGTCCGATCCTACGAATCGCCCGAATCATCTTGTTAAAAATCCGCCGCAGCCGGCCCAGACAGACTGGTTTCGATTATATCAGCCGGCGGCTCCGATTGCGCATCTGACGGTATTCCGCAAAAGCACCGCCACGGTTACGGGCCCGACCCCGCCGGGCACTGGCGTGATGGCTGAGACCTTCCGGCTGGCGGCCTGGAAGTCGACGTCGCCGACGGTGACCATGGCGGTCTTTCCCTTTTCATCGGTAAATGGTTCGCCCGTTTTATGAAAACCCTTGGGGATGCGGTTGGTCGCTACGTCGATGACGATGGCGTTTTCGCTGAGCATGTCGGCTGTGACAAGGTAAGACAGGTCCGGGGGGGGGAGTTTTGCTCCGCCCCCCTGGACCTTCCTGCGATATCCCTGCCAGGCCATCTGCGATGCGCCCGTAGCCACTATGACTATCTCCGCCCGGCGGGTGTGCTCCGCCAGGTCGCGGGTCTGGCTGTGGCAGACGGTTACCGTCGGCGAGGGCGCTCCGCGGAGCAGCAGCAGCATCGCGATGGGCTTGCCGACGATGTCGCTTCGCCCCACGACCACCGCCTGCCTTCCCGCAAGGTCCGGGCAGACGTCGCGAAGCAATTCGACAGCCGCCTGCGCGGTGGGGGGCGCCAAACCCCCGCCGTCGCTGAAAAGCCTGCCGAGGTTTACCGGATGGATGCCCTCGACATCCTTGGCGGGATCGATCGCCAGCTGGGCAGCCTGGGCGTCGAGGTGGCTGGGCAGGGGCAGCTGGAGGATGATGCCGCTGGTGTCGGGATCGGCGTTTAATTTGCAGATTTGTTCGGTTAGCTGGTCTTGCGATATTTGTTCGTCATGTTCGAGCAACTGGTAGACTATGCCCACCGACTCGCACTGTTTGGCCTGCATGTTGGTGTACAGCTTTGAGGCGGAGCTTTGGCCCACCTGCACTGCCGAGAGCTTTGCTGGCCGGAGCGTTTCGGATAGTTCGCGGACCTGTTTGGTTACGTCTTCTAAAATCCGCTGGGCGTATGCTTGTCCGTCAATGATCCTCGCTGGCATCGGCGTCTCCTGTGTTTGATGATTTTTGTGAAAGTAATTCAAAAATGCTTTTTGCAGGCTGATCCGCGAGAGAACCTTTTCGTTTTGCCAGGCCGAGCGTCCACAGGCCCAGCCGGCGGTACAGGGCGGACAGCTCATCCAGGCCCGCCATGGCTGACAGGTGCCTGCGGAGGGTGTCTACGTCTCCGCGGGCGATCGGCCCGGTAAGCGCCGCCTGCGGGCCGGCGGATGTGACGTTATCCACCGTCGCGCAAACCAGCGGTGCAAGCGCCTCCAGGGCCGTCGACCGGTCGATGCCGGCTTGGGCCATCAGCTCAGCCGCTGCGTCTATCAACGCTGTAACGTAGTTGCACGCCATCACGGCGGCTGAGTGATACAGGGGTTTTTGCGCCCTGTTTAGTCTGGCTGGATGAGCTCCGATCGCCAGGGCAAATCTTTCGAGGACGCCTGCCGCCTGCCTATCGCCCTCGATGAAGCAGTAAGAATTCTTGATCGATTCGATCGCCCTTTGGGGAGAAGCAAAAGTGGCCAGCGGATGCATCGACCCGACGGCGCAGCCGGCGGTTTTGGCTGGTGCGAGGATCTCGCTGTCCAGCGCCCCGCTGCAATGGGCCACGACGCTGCCGGGCTTAAAGGCATCGGCGGCGGACAGGTTCCTGCACAAGGCTTCGATGGCGTCGTCGCTGACGGTCAGCAGGACGAGATCACCCAGGGTGGTTGCCTGTTCGACGGGCAGGGCCTGCGCCCCAGGTATAAGACCCGCCAAATGCCCCGCCCGCTCAATCCGCCGGGCGCCGACGGCAACTACGCGCAATCCTGCGCAGCTGGCGAGGATTCCCAGGGTCTGGCCTACCGCGCCGGGCCCTATAATCACGATGTCGCCGATGGTGTCCATGGAAAAGTGGAGGATAAGCTTCAACCCGCAGGTCAGTCAAGAAGCGTCTGGCTGACGTCGTTGGGATTTGAGCAGCACATGTTTATTTCGTTCTGGTGCCGATTTCATAATGACGGACCGGCTAGGAGAAAAGCAGACGGTTAAGTTGCAGGCCGGCCTACGGCTTGGCTGGTTCGACGGCTGGCTGGGGCGCCTGTTGGCGGACATACCAGGGGGGGAAATCTTCCGAGATGTGTTTGGAATCCCGCCAGGCTGTCAGGAACAAAGAGGCGATAAAGCGGGCTGACTCCCTCGCCTGGGAGCGGGCGAAGACGGCGGGTGGTGAATCGGGATCGATCGGGTCCTCCCAGTCTACAAGCCAGGCCTCCAGCCCGTAGACGCGATCGACCAGGGCGTGCGTCCTGGTTATCTGCTCCATCACAGCCGGCATGAGTTGGTCGAACGCCGGCACGCAATCAGCCGATGCGAGTTTCTCCGGCTGGTCCGGCAGTTTTCCGGGCAGGGCGTCTACTTTTGCGTGGATGCCGGTGCGTGGAGACTTTCCGTCCTCGCCAGCTTTTCCGTCCCAGTGAATCGTAAGGTGAAGGGGCTGATTGAGGTCGGCTGCGTAATGGGCGAGTATTCCCGCATAGACGAGCGCCTTTTGCCGGATATAGGGGTTTTCGGGCCAGCGGCGATGTTCTGCGAAGGCGACGCTAAGCCGCTGGGTCCACTCGACGACGGCGTAAGGCAAAAGTCCCACGCCGGCTGGATCAAGGGTGTTTTCGGCGCAGTATTTCAGAAAGTCGTATCGCAGCGGGGGGATCGGCACGCCGTCAAGCCGCTCCAGGTCGAAAAAATGCTCCACCGACTCCTGGTTGTGCAACTGGTCGGGTGCAATCGGGCGGGTGAATGCGTCCGGATCGAGCGAGCAGTGGGCTACCATCGGGCCGGCTTGGCGGAAAAACTCGGGCAATTCTTCGGGCAGCGACAAGACCGCGGCGCGGGTTATCAACTCATGGCCCTTGCCGTGCCATCCCCACCCTGGACTTGGCGATAATGCAAGACAAACGATAACAATGAAGATACCGGCAAGATTCAATCGGCTTTTAATCATTTTTTGCCCTCTACTATTATATTTTATTGCATGCCCAGCCCGAACATCCAATCCGGATCGCACCGGCTGGGCCGGCGGTGGGCTGTGTGCGCGACGTGCGGGTGATGGCTGGATCTTCGACCTTGTCACGGATTACAAGCCAAGCCGATTCGTCACTCTATCGCACATTTGCGACGGCTGCCAGATTTCGCTTGTCCTTTGTGCCGTAAGCACCGGCTATGCGGGTGCATCGATGATGTCCGGGCGGCGGTTACGATTTTATCTCATTTATCTCAGCCGGCGTTTATCTATCAGGATGAAGGCTGTAACCATATTGCGCCTACAATAAATATCGTAACCGGTCTTTTACCTTGAGCAACGATATGGTGGGTGGGTTTGGCGTAGGATATAATCTGCGATTGGGTCATTGGACCGGCGGACCGCCGGTAGGACGGGGTAGCTCGGATTGTGCCGTGCGCGGTGGGCATTGCCATCCCGACCGGCTGAAAAATCTTCAAAAGGAACTGAAAATGGTCGTGATAATGAAGCCCGACGCTGATGACGGCGACGTCAATGGGGTGGTCGAACGCATCAAAAGCTACGGGATGGACGCCCATATCAGCCGAGGCAAGGAAAGGACCATAATCGGGATAATCGGCGATGAGCGGGAGATCAACTTCGACTCGATCGCTGCCTTGTCCGGGGTGGAACGGGCGGTGCCGATCCTCAGGCCTTATAAGTACGTCACGCGCAACGTGCATCCCCAGGACCGTATCATTCGCATCGACGGACTGGAGATAGGGAAGGAGCTGGTATTCCTGGCCGGCCCGTGCTCGGTCGAGGACGAAGACACCACGCTGCGGATCGCCGAGGCTGTAAAACAGTGCGGGGCTCAGGTTTTCCGCGGCGGGGCGTACAAGCCCCGCACCAGTCCCTGGTCGTTCCAGGGCCTGCGCGAAAAGGGGCTTGAGATCCTCTCGAAGGTCAAGCAGCGCACGGGCCTGCTGATCTGCACGGAGGTGATGGACACGATCGACATCGAGATTGTGGGCCTGCATACCGACATCTACCAGGTCGGTATGCGGAACATGCGGAACTATTCCATGCTGACCCAGTTGGGAAAGACGTCAAAACCGGTGCTGCTGAAGCGTGGGGACTCAGCCAAGCTGGAGGAATGGCTGGCGGCGGCTGACTATATAGTCCGCAACGGCAACGAGAACGTCATACTCTGCGAGCGGGGAATCCGCACCTTCGAGGACTTCACCCGCAACACGCTGGACCTCAACGCCGTGGTCGGCGCCAAGATCGAATCGTCTCTGCCGGTGCTGGTGGATCCCAGTCATGGTACAGGCAGGGCGGACATGGTGCCCGCGATGAGCCGGGCGGCTGTGGCAGCCGGCGCCGACGGTCTGCTGCTGGAGGTCCATGTGGACCCCAACCAGGCCTGGTCGGACGGC
>Ga0315284_10017576_pt1 | contig 10148 bp, 16 predicted proteins | sample YL17G09_16_MG_FD_203696 | JGI IMG/M metagenome (GOLD analysis project Ga0315284, IMG submission 203696) | Sediment microbial communities from Yellowstone Lake, YNP, Wyoming, USA - YL17G09_16 | ecosystem: Environmental > Aquatic > Freshwater > Lake > Sediment | place: USA: Wyoming | collected...
TTGTTATTAGTATATATCAGACAACTTTGTCTTTTTTCTTGGCGACACGTTTATTATATCCACGATCTCGGCGGCGTCAAGCCCCCATTGTTTTTTATTTGCGATGCCTAATTTTTCCGCATAACCTTATGAAGATTCTTCTGTCAGAATTATTAGCTAGAGTCAATGACTTCTACAAAGCTGCCGGCGTTTTAAAGATTCCGGCTAAGCTGGAGGCTGAGTTCTGTAGTTGGATTGACGCCCGTTACTGTAAAGTAATGCAGGCTAAAGTAGATCTTTTACTTAAATCTCTTAATAAAAGAGAAGGCAACCACCAACATATGAGCGCCCTTCATAACAAATGGGAAAAATTATATTTTTTAATTGAATCAATTAAAGATACAAGTCGATATGGTGGTAAAGAGGATTTGCCAAAAGCCTTAAATAAATTAATAGAATTTACTTCACAAAATAAATTAAATATTCCGGAGTTCTCTTTACAAAAAGAAGATAAAGGTTCTGATTGGCTTGGGGTTGTTGTTAAGAAAAATATTAGCACCTTATTTAGATTTGAGCGAAAAGATAAAAATGCTTACCGATTTGCATTTATTGCGCATCTAACAAACAATATGTTTGATAAAAGCAGTGAAGAGAATCAATATCCAAAGCCAATTAAAACTGATGTCTCTAAGTTTAATCTAACGATAGATGAAGCTGCATCAATTCTAATTGCACAATTAGATAAGATTGCTGGAGTATGCGCAGTTCTTGAGCACTTCAGATCAAATTATGATTATGCTGATCCTAATTATATTAAGAAGCTCACAATGGTTCGCATGATGTGTGCAAAATATATTGCCCCATCGGCAGACGATGATTCTGTTTCAAAATTTTTTTACGTTAGTCCGCTAGACATTTCAGACTCGGCTATGTTTAAAAAAATAAACCGTTTCAGTTTTCAGGGCGCGTTGGTTCCAGAAGAAGAGAAAACAAGAATTAATGATAATTTTAAAATAAGTGAAGATTGGGCTGGGTTATGGCTAAATAAGAAAAACCCACGCCCCGCGCCAGGCGGTGGATTACATCTAGGTACAATATATGTTGCGGCAGATTTTGAATCAGACTTTAAACAAATTCAAAGTCACATGGATATATCCGAACATATTTCTAAAATTAATCAAACTGCTAAGCATGAACTACGGCATTTCATACAAGACACTATCGATAAGATAGTAGGTAAAAGTGATATTGGCGGACTTCCTAGTGGAAAATTAACAGACCCTTATTATGATGCTGACGGCAGATTAATAGATAAGAATAAAACGCCTCCAGAAATTATGGAGCGAGATAAAGAGCGATGGTCTAAAGATGATGTTCATCAAAGAACCCGTCACGCTTTGCGAGACATTGAATTTTATACTCGTCTCTCTGATGAGATTCAAAGGTTCAATGCTGAAAAAACTAAATTACCTCTTGCTTTACACCAGGCATTTGCTCTTGCTTGGGTAGGTCAAATCACCAAAGAAGAACTTAAAACGCGGGCTGCGGCTATATTTAAATCAATGGCTTATAAGAAAAATAATATCGATCCTGTCGCCGTTCAATATGACAGCCATGTTGATAGGCAGGCTGAAATGTGGATCAGAGAGGCGGATAGCGTCATCAATAAAATTGGTTGGCTTAATCAATTTTTTATTGAACTTGATTCCCAAAGAGATGCGCCAAATTATTCAGCCGTCGAATATGATAGGGTTCATAAAAGAATGGTGAAGACGCAGCCTCTTAAATATCAAAAAGCCGTTAAAGAATTTATGACGGCTGTTGGGTTTTAAACTTTTCAGCTAAAGCTTTTGCGATCGTTGGATAAACAAATGAACGCACATCATGTCCGTATGATGCTACTTCTTTCACCATTGAAGATGATATGATCGCACAATCGGGATCCGATATCAAGAGAATAGTATCTATACTTGGATTAAGTTTTTTATTAATCAAAGATAGGTTGGCTTCATATTCAAAATCAGCAGTAGATCTAACTCCCCTTATTAAAAGCTTAGTTGGATTCTTAATTGGTTTGAGCCCGGCGACATAATCAACCAGCAATCCAGAAAATTGCCCTATCACAATATTATCTTTAAAATCCTTTGTTGCCTCTTTAATAAAAGATATTCGTTCTTCTAATGAGAAAAGCGGATTCTTATTTGAATTAACCCCGATAGCAATCACTACCTGATCACAAAACTTAGTTGCATCATGGATGATAGAAGAATGTCCAAAGGTGAAAGGATCAAAGCTGCCGGCGAAGACCCCTATCGTCATTAGTTTAAATCTTCCTTTTTCTTTATAGACATAGAACCGTCCATTAATTCAGCCATTTCCGAATCAGAAAGCTCTTCAATAATATTATCAAATGGATCATAAATTGGCGAGTTGATTTGTGCAAAGGACGCATCTTGATCTAAAGCTTCTTTGAGAGCCGCCGCATCTTCCGGCGACATTGGTGGAACCGGTTTATCATTAAGGAAATGATCCTCAGGATGAAAATCCGCCTGTCGAGGAGTCTCTTCAAAAAGATAGTTGCCTTGAAGCGAAGGGTACTTGAACTCAGCAAAAAGCTCAACCAAACAAGCTTCGCATAATGAAAACTTATGAACGTCTCCATCTTCTAAATGATTAGATTCATAACCGCCCGTCACGGTTGCCTCAACCAAACCATAATAACAACCCATCGGGCTTTTGGTAGATCCTCCGCACTTATTACAAAAACAATCTTCTGTTACATCAACAGGCTTATCTAACTTACGAACTATTTTCATTTTACTTCTCTTTGAAATTTAAAACCAAATACAACCTAAATTCGCATCTAACGCTGAAGGAGGGCTAACAACTAACGCAATGGCAGGATGAACAGGCGTAGGTCTTACGGTTGTAAATTTGCCATCTGCAATATAAAGATTGGCGTTTACTGGATAAATTACACTAGTAACATAATTATCGGTGGTAACGTATCTCCTTCCATAAGAGACAGTTCCTTCATCAGAGACAGAAGATATGCTCGTTAATATTCCTAAAGGAGCCAGACCATCGCTGATAGATAAAACAACATTATTGCCTTGATAGGTTAATTGAACGATGTCTCCAAGAGAAAGAATCTGAAGTGTATTTAATTTAAATGCTGCCGTTGTCGCGTTACTAATTTCTAACATAATAATCTCCTCGGTTATACCTGAGAGATATAACCGAGGAACCTTATGTTTAATTTAAAGCTTTACAGCTTCGATCGTTTTTACCCAGAAATCAGCTTCGTTGCCTGACTCCACGAATTTTGAAATGACCTCAAAGACGTTATCGCTAAAGCCTCCAATATTCAAAATATCCTTGTCGGGCTGAGTCTGACTCGTGCCACCCGGAGTAATATCAATACAAACAAGCTTTGCCTTGGGGTTACGCTGCTTGTATTTTTTCCACTCATCCATGGTTTGGGTACCACTTGAACGATTATAATAACTTGCAGCCTTATTAGAATCCATCCATGATTCATTGTCTGAAACATAGATAACCAAATCTCCCTTAGCATTCTTCATATTAAGGTAAGTTAATGGTGCTGAACAATTTGTTCCACCACTTGGAAGTGATGCAAGCTTAGTTGCGTTAGTCATAATTGAATCAAGCGGGCTCAATTCAGTTGGAACTACATTGTCAGAGAACGGAATTACTTTCGCCTCTGGATTTTTGCGCAGAACTGATGCCGCGAAGAGAGCCGCGACATCTAAACAACTTACCTTAGAAGATGCTCCTGCGCGATTACCCGTGACCGGATTACGCATAGAGCCCGAGATGTCTTCTAAGACATAAACATTACCCGCGAATTCCGGAATGTTTTGAATTGCAATCTCTGCCGCTCTCTGTAAAGCAACAGTGATTCTTTGCGGAATCTTAGAATCAACATTCTTGAATGCTGAGAAAAGCTGATAAGGGAATACCTTAGATGATTTAATTAGATCTGCATTCTCTAATCTTAGAGCTAGAAGCTCAACCAATCTACCATCTCCAAAGACATTGTGTCGAAGGAAGGTATTCAAATTCATTCGGGTCTGAGTCCAGCTTGCATTTTCAGCAATCTGCGCCCAATGAGCATCCGTAAGTGGAAGTGAATCCAACTTCTGGAATGGAACTTTAGGCATCTCTCCCGAAGGATCCTTCTTAAAATCTTCATAAGCTCTAACGACCGGAGATAAATCTCCCGCGTTATACTCCTTATCAAGAAGGTAAGCGTGCAATGCATTACGATTCACATTGCTTGGCTTTGGGCGGACCATCTTAATGATATCCTGCAATGATGGATCGTTACCAACATCAGCATTGAATAGCTCAATATCAGAGAGGTTCTCAAGATATTGCTGAATCAAACGCTTTGGGCGCGTACCGAAAGACTTACGACCAGTTACCCCTGAACGAGTAATCTGCACGAAATTACGTAACATCTTTGGCGAATCAATGACTCGGGCAAAGATAGAAGATAATAGCGCGGTATCCTTGCTAGCCACGACGGCTGCCAAGAATGCAGGCATATCTTTCATTAAACCTTTTTCGCGAGAATAGCACGCAACTTTAGCTACGAACTTAGGATCGCATCTATTTGCCAGAGCCAGAACCTTCGTAAGCTGATCCTTCTCTTGACAGTAATAGGTTCCATTAAAACAACCCGTCATCGCATACTGTGCAAGGGCTGCATGATCAGAAAGCGCGTACGCCTTTCCACCAGCAACATTAACGGTATCCGTAGCCATAACAGAAACAGAAACAGACTCTTGAGACTTAAACAAATTCTTATTCATAATACCCTCTTCATTCAACAAAATTTTGACAATTAAAACGTAATCACGTTTCACTTGGGTGTCGCTTTATAATAGACAGAGACCTGCGACAAGTCAATGCCGTCCAATTATTTAAAATTGGAGGATGTAAATTACCGATAGGCGGCGCTGAATCGACTAATGGTGAAGCTTATATATCATTATTAATAGAAGCTTATTGAAAATTTTAATCTCTAAGAAGCGGACATTTGCCGCCACATATACATTCAAGAAACAATTTATCGTTTTTAACGTCTTCAATATCATCTTCATCATCAAATTCTGATGAGACAATCATTTGACAATCAACGCAACGAAAGGTGAATCGAATTTTTTTAGCATTGAACATTACACTAACATGTAATTATCTTGATAGATTAACCTTATTTATTTCATCTACTAAAGCCTTGTATCTCTTTGAGGCTTTGCTTAACTCTTTAGATGCGGCATATAATTTAATGCAAAGTGAGATAATCTTGCGAGCTTTAGTAGAACTAATCGTTTCGGGGGCAGAGACCGTCCAACAATCAGTTGAGGTATTTATTACCTCAAATCCCTGCGCTACCAAATCTTTCATAATATCCGGATTACGAATTTCGTATTTAAACATAATGGATCCTAATTTCTTTAATTACCTTAACTTTGGTTTCGGATATGATATTTTCTTTATAACGAATGACATCAGAATAAAATTGAAAGAACATTGGGAAATGATCTTTATCCGCAATATCAAATACAATTAATAAATAATTGTAATTACCTTCTCTTCCGCGAATTAACCATTCTGTTTCTTCAGGTGTCATTCAACTCCTCTGGTTTATAACCAAACGCAGCAATAATATCTTTAAGGGCGGTTTTTATTTTTTGCTCGCCTTCTTTAAGATATAACTCTTCTCTCTCAGCTTGCTCTTTAGTTTCGGGACGACCTGATTGTTGCAGCCCTCCCAACATCATAGTTGCATAAGCTAATCTTTTATGAAGCATGCTTGCTTCATTTGCCGAATGAATGCCGTTGCCAAGAAACAAATTGTGATCTGCGAAACAATTTTCTTCACAATACTTGTGAGCGCGAGAGCGCATAATATCATAATCCATTTTGAAAGTTGCAATAAATTTTTGCTTAATTACTTCTGGAATACTATCATTAAACCGATCGCCATTATATGGTAGTAAATTATAATGGCAGTCCATAGCCTGATAAAGCCAATTAATTTCCTCGTCAGTTAAATCTATTTTCATTTTAAAATCCTCTTACGAGCTGCAACTATTTCCTTCATATGAATTTTGCCAGCATCATAAACTCGATGATGATTTGGACATAATAAAACTACATTATCAAATGTATCTTCTCCGCCATTTTTACTTGCAATAATATGACAAACATCACATGAGGCATCATTCCAGCCACATATAGCGCACTCTGGAAGAAAAATTTTCCTTGCCATTTGTCTAAACGTTTGAACGCAGCTATAATTTCCGTACTTAAATAATTTGCCGGTAGCTTGCTGACCATGCCAAATACTACGACAAGCTTTTGAACACGCTACTGCGTTTGGTCTCATTGAGAGATTATAAATGAATAACGCTCCGCAAATTAAACATTTACCTTCAGTTTTGGAAGGCTTCCCGTGTGTAGGATTAATGCTTTGATTTTTATTACGACAAATTGTATTACAATAAGTTTTGTTATTATTTTGAATATCTTTCAAACAAAACTTGCAACGACTCTTCATGCAATAGATATAACGTTCAAAATTTGCCCCAGCGTAGTCCAATCAACATCTGATTTTAAAACTTCGGCAAGTGTCAAAACTTTAATGTGAATTATTTCAGAATCAGAAATGTTACCATGCACAATACCTTTTTGATTAACAAAATATTGTAATTCACTATCAGTTAATTCATACGAAAAAGTATGAGCTTTATGTGAAGATAAAGTCCCCGCAAGCTGCTTCGCTCCAACAAATTTAATTCTATCCAATTCAAGATCAAATCCAGTCTCTTCCTTTACTTCTTCAAGAAGAATTTCCTGAGCCGTCATGCCGTCTTTCCCTGACGAACCCCCTACATTTTCTAATATAAATCCGTCCGACGTTGCTGCTGGTGAGCGAAACTCACGGACCAGAACAACTTCTGAATTTAGATAGTCCTCATCGCGGCGCCAAAGAACGATAGATGAAATATCTGTCCTAGAGATTACGAACTCATTAACCTTATGACGATCTTCAGACGCAACATAAACATCAACGTGAAGAATAGTTAAGAAGACAAACTTCTTATTGCCTGGTCGGAATGTATAGAGAACATCAGCCGAGTCTAATCTATTCCCGGCAGCAATCTGCGACTGATGCCAAGATTGAAATTGCGGAGTATTCCAAATGTATAAAGGAACTGAGCGCTCTCCTCCCGAACGCTCAACACCTTTGCCAACAAAATCTAATGCTGACCGCAAAGTATCAGTCAATGAATTTGATGTAGCGATATTTAATTTGTCACAGTAATGCTGCATATATCGCATCTTCTCGGCATCTTCGGGATAGCCGAGAACTAGTTTGCCGCTATGGCACCACATTCCAAATTCAACATTTGTTGTAAATCCAGGAAGAAGATTTACGTCTCTTGGTACCCAAAATAAAATTACATCAGCTGTTTTAAGTCCAAGCTCTTCCCATTCAACAGTTTCGGCGTAGTCGTGATCTTCATCAAATTTGCCATCTTTATTTTCTGGACAAAAAACAACTCCGTCAAAACCAATATCTTCTAATATTTTTATTGCGTCTTTACGCCAAGATACGCCATCTTGATCGGGACGCAAAGAACAGCCCGCAAGAAATATAGATTTTTTTATTGTATCAGGTAATTTGTCTTTATAATAGAGAATCTGCATAGTATCCTAGATATATAACGGGTTATGAAAGAGTGCTCAATTTGCAAAATATTAAGGCAACTGACCCCACATATTCCACGCCGCATCTGCCACGATCGGATATAACTTAGGATGTGAGATCAAAGAAGATTTTATTATCTGATTACAATCAGATCTTTTTTGAAACTTCAAATCAAGCTTATCGATGAACGCTTCAACGGTATCATCATCGAAGTAATAATAACCATTCAAAGCGCAGCCAATTAACTTCTTGGCGAGCTTCAAACGAGCCTTCTTTACATTTTGAACTTGCATAATCTCTCCTTGATAACCGAAATAGTTTTGTTAAATGACTTAGTGATCGTAACGTGATTGCGAGAAATAAGTTCTTTGATGAAATCAGATTCTTCACCAGGAAGTCGATAGTTAAACTCCCACCAACGATCTTTAGAAAGAAGGTTCATGGTAGTTAGCCAAAGGCAATAGTCTCTGATGATGTTTTGAGAGATGCCGTCAGAGTCTGATGGGGTAGCAGGATTATCTGTTCTATTCAAAAAGATAGCTATGTCTTTTGTGTAATCAAAAAGAGAACAGAAGTCTCTTGGAGAGACCACTCCGTCAATAATAAAAGAAGAACAAGAATCATTAACTTTAATGATGTCCTTTATGTTATCGACAAATAATTCTGGATTAATAGTTAAACGACCAGAGATATAATCTAATTCAGCCTTCTCATAATCCTGAAGGTCTTCTTTATCTTTACGATCTCGAAAGGTAGCCATAACCCAATCTACAGCGGAAATATAACGAATGCTAGAAGCATCAGCTAAACTTTTAGCTAAGGTAGTTCTTCCACTTTTCGCTAAACCTAAGATGAAAACTTTCATGGGACAACTCTATTCGAAATATTTTACTTTAATCTTTTTAACTTCTGAAGAAATTTTTAATACTCTTGCAATTGGAATATATTCGCAAGGATGACCTTCGCCCCCAACGATTTCTAAAAATCCGTTTAGAGAATCTTTCTTCCATTTATTAAAATTATCTTTACCGGAGGAAACAAATACCCCATGTATATAACTTCGATAAACGCCAGCTTTAAAATTAATAGATGCGTTGATTTTCTCGTCCATCTCATTAAGATAATGAATCTTAGCAAGGACATCGGTGGTCTCTACTTCCACCTCAACGGGTTCTTTTACTGCGGGAGGAAGTTTATCTTTACAAGATAACCAATCCAAAAAAGAACGTCCAGCCTCGTCGGTTTTAAAAAAGCTCATTTTAATTTTACAATTTTTCTAAATGTTAAAGAGATTCTCGTGCCGCCCGTATTCTTTTTAATACCATGACGCCAGAATTTTTGACAGTTGCGCCCCATTATTACTAAGGACCCTGAAGCTAAAGTCAAATTCACTGCGTCATATTCTAAATCAATGTGGTGCAATGAGAATACCCTAGAGTCTCCCAAAGATAAGGCGGCTACAATAGGATTGTCGCCAAGCTCTGGCTCATCATCAGAATGAAATCCAATAGAGTCTTTCTCATCTCGATAGAAATTAAAAAGGATACTATTGAACTCTTCATCGGCTTCTTTACTAGCAGCCGTTAGAAGTGGCACCATTTCTTGATCAATGCCTTTGCCCTGATGAGTTAAACCGGAGTATTTATATTCGACATCTGCAGAAGCCATAAAAGCGGTTAATCTGGGAACGGGATATTTTCCATATTTATCCTGCCTCCAAGACAAAGAATTTTTAAGATAATCAAAAGTCTCCTCGGCTTTTTCTTGATCAATGAAATCAGGAATATAAACCAATGTCGTGTCCGATCCTATCTCTTTAACTTCTTTCATTTTAATCTTATGAAATCAACCGCAGCCTTTTCCTGTAAAACAATTGTAGGAATTTCATCTTCCTTTAATTTGCCCTTTGACGCTCTCATCTTGAGGTCTTCGTCTATGTCGCGATAAGCGACCTTCAACGCCTCTGCCTCGGTGTCTCGCATACACCACCACATATAACGTTCGCCCTTAAGACTCTCGGGCTTACTGATAAGAAAAACGTACTCTTCTCCTTTTAAATCGAGAGAGTGCAATACCTCTCCTTCAATTTCAAGAATAGAAGTTTTCCCTTTTAGATGTTGAACATAAAACTTTTTCATTTTCTTTTACCACGTTTCAAAACAGTTAATTCTATTCCGCATTTAAAACAACCATAACCAGCTAAATGATTGTTCGGAGTTTGCCAAAAATAACCATGCTTTTTACATCCTATTTCAATTTTAGCGGACGCATTTATATATTTTGCTTTAGAATAATCAATCTGTATAAATGATGCATCATACAGTATATATCAAGTGATTCCGAAAATTACCAGTCGCCCATTATGTAATGATCCATCGAAGCATATGCAATCCCATTAAAGCCACAACCCTTGGGGCAAAGACCG